>ENA-ORCO01000061-ORCO01000061.1-marine-metagenome-genome-assembly--contig:-NODE-61-length-96680-cov-4.449468_pt1 | contig 96680 bp, 96 predicted proteins | sample MGYA00248633_ERZ508508 | MGnify/ENA primary metagenome ERZ508508 (study PRJEB26179, sample SAMN06268845) | marine metagenome | isolation source: A23 P1 aerobic enrichment on pine of planktonic cells taken...
CGATCTCAGAAGGATCCCAGGTTCGACTGGCCGCCGTCGCGCTCGCTCACGCCCGCGAGGTCGGCCGCGTGCGCGATGGTCTCGAAGAACGTCTCCCGCTGGCTGCCGTCGTACAGCGTCGCCGCGGGGTGGACCGACACGATAGTGCGGTAGGAGCGATCGCCGAGACGAACGTCGACGACGTCGCCGGCTTCCTTGGTGACCGCGACCGAGCGATCCAGCAGGTGTTCGGAGGGTACTTTCCCGAGCGTCACGACCAGTTCGGGATCCAGAAGGGAGAGCTCCCGTTCGAGGTACCCGCGGCAGTTCGCGAGCTCGTCGCTCGTCGGATCGCGGTTGTCCGGCGGACGGCACCGAACGCAGTTCGTGATCCGGACGTCGGCGCGAGCCAGCCCCGCATCGCGGAGCGCGTCGTCGAGGATACTCCCCGAACGTCCGACGAACGGCTCGCCTTCCTCGTCCTCGTTCGCGCCGGGGGCCTCGCCGACGAACAGCAGGTCCGCGTCCGCGGGGCCGACGCCGTTGACGATTCGCGAGCGCGAGCGACAGAGCTCGTCACAGCGCTCACAGCCGACGACGTCGAGGCCGTCCATCTGCTCCATGTCCCGTCGTTTGCACCGGGGGCTCTCAAACGCAGCGGTCCGTCGCCAGGCTTCCGGCCGGAATCCGGTTCCGCTGGGTTCAGTGACAATAGCTGCCCAGATTCGCCACCGATTACCGCTTTACGCCCGTCGCTTCGATCTGCACCGCCGCATCGTTCGGTAGGCTTGCGACACCGACGACGGTCCGTGACGGTCGCTGCCCGTCGAAGAACGCCGCGTACGCCTGCTTGACACCTTCCAGCTGGTCCATCTCCGTGAGGTACACCGTCGTCCGCATCAGGTCACGCGATTCGAGACCGGATTCGGCGGCCATGGCACGAATCTGATCGAGCACGGCCAGCGTCTGTTCCCGGACATCGCCGCTGCGAACCGTTTCCGCGTCGGGGACCTGCCCGTCGAAGAACATGAGTTGGCTGTCCTGCTGGCGCGTGCCGTAGACGCTGTGCTCTGTCGGCTGATCGCCTTCGTACCGGGTCACACTACTGTTGATATTCGTCTGTTCGTTCGTTTCTGCGGGCTCTACAGTGTTCCTCGCCTGCGTTCTGCTTTCTGCCATTGTGTTTCTACGTATACAGCCTCGGACGATCAGTCTGTCTTTAGCTATCGCTAAAACAGGACAAAATAGGACATTGCTACCACTCAGACAGTTACGAAATCCTGTCCTCAATTTAGCTATAGATAATAACCCAGCTGCGGTAGCTGAAGTAGTGACTCCGATCCGCCCGTTGTCTCGGCGGCCAGTGTCACACTGTCTCCGGGCGGGCGCTCCCGCTACGTGATTCACTCCATCTCGACCAGTCCCCGCGCTGCCAATCGGGCAACCCGGAGCGGTTCCGGACGGCCGCCCTCCGGCGTGAACGCGTGAATCACGTCGTCGGCCTCACCGTCGTCGATGCCGACGCTGACATCGAAGCCGCCTTCGTAGGCGGTATCTGCCGCGATGGAGTCAAGGTGTTCGGCGATCAGGCGCCGGGGCACCGGATTGATGGCGGCTTCGCCCACGGCTATCGGCAGACCGGAACGGGTCACGGTACCCACCCCTTCCCCGGCATGGAAGCGTACGCCCGGCTCACTCCCCAGCTCCAGGCGTACCCAGAGCCGCGCACCATGGGTGGCGTCGGGATCATCCCCGGCGTCCTTGATGACGCCGGCGGTGGCGGCTACGCCGGTCACCGCCAGGTCCTCGATAGTCATGGCCGGCTCCTCGCCTCGGGGCAACCGGATACTTACGCATCGCTCCTCAACACCCGCCAGCAACGCACGCGCGGCAGCTACCGAGGCGGCCGTGGCACAGGCACCGGTGGATAGCCCCTGTCGAAGTGGGCCGTTGTGTTCCGGGGTTTCAGGACGCATGGGTCGGTTACGGGTCAGCCAGCGTCACCAGCGCGCCCGCCGCGCGCTCGATGCTGTTCCCACTGGGCCGGTCTCCGGACTCATGCTGGAACCTGATCGGTTCGGGCGGATCGCCTTCCCATGATGGCACCATCACAGTGGCGGGGTATGATCCGCGCCCAGCATTCACCGTTGCGGGGGCAGTCCCGGACTCTCACCGGGTTCCCGTTTCAGCCAGGCATCCGAACGAATGCTGACCACCCAGGGACGAAAGAGGATCGAATCCTAGAGGATTGCCACCGCCTGGTCAAACTGACACCAACCGCCTTTGACTTTCATCAGCGACTTTCCTAGGCTCCCCGACGCTTCGGTCAGCGCTCCACGAGGAGCGCTGGGGAACCCGGTGAGAGTCCGGGACTGACGCGCAGCGGTATTGGGGAACAAGGATCACAGGGGGTAACCCGGGCACTGTCCTGACCGGATGGGAAGCCGTGATCCAAGGCCAGCGCCAGGCAATGGCGCCCGCCCCTGAGTCCGAAGACCTGCCGAAGCCCGGTCCACATTACTGAAGGGCCGGAAGCCGAGCCTTCGCGATTGAGGTGTTCGGGCCGCCAACGGACCGGTGTTACAACCGCTGACCCCCTGTCGGCCTGCCCGCGTGAGGGCTCCATCACTAATGGATTCAGTGCTGGAGCACCTTGTATGAAACGACTCTGTCTACTACTCGCCCTTGTATCCCCAGTGTCCGCGCTCGGGGCTGATCACCATATGGCACTGGACGAGCTGGTAGTCCAGGGTTCTGCCCTTGAAGAAACCCTTCCCTCGGAGCTGTCCGATTACGGCGCGGAACTGGAAGTCATCGACGCTCAGGAGCTCGAACGGACCGGCATCAGCGATGTCGGTCAGGCACTCCAGGGAAACGTGCCCGGCGTCTACTTGAGTCCCAAGACCGGCCGCGGTGACTACGCCGACATCGCCATCCAGGGCTCACGTAGCCAGGATGTGCTCTGGCTGGTGGACGGTGTCCGCATCAATAACCGGCTGTTCGGCAGCACCTCGCCGCTGGATTCCATCAGCACTCATATGGTGGAGCGCATTGAGATCCTTAAGGGCGGCCAGGGCCTGTTCTACGGCACCCAGGCGGTGGCCGGTGTTGTGAACATTGTGCTGCGTAAACCTGAAAAGGATTCAGGGGGCACCCTCACCGGTGCCATCGGGTCACTGGGTGACCGCCGCCTCGCCGGCCATGTAAGCAACCGCAATGACTATGGGCGCTGGCTGGTGTTCGGTGAGCACGACCATTCAGACGGCTATCAGCCCTACCGCGATACCGCACTTCAGGACAGCGCCCGACGCCAGAAACGCGGCTTTACCCGCAGCTCCTACGGTGGTCGCTACCAGCTGGATGCGGGCACAGGCCAATCGCTGAATGTGCTTGTGCTTCGCAACGATGTTGAAGCTGACTTCTCCCGGGCCTCCAACAACTTCAAGGCGGTCAACGACCGCGACGAGCACATTGTCTCCCTGAAGTGGGATCACCAGGTGAATGAACAGAACGGTTACTTCATCAAAGCCTACTGGCACGACTGGTGGACCGACTACACCCGCCTGAACATGGACGCGGATCGCAACATCACACTCATCAGCGACCGCGCGGAGTGGGGATTTGATGACTACGGCATCAACCTGACCGGCCGTCACACGACCGACGGCGGCTCGCAGCTTCTGGGCGGCGTGGATTACCAGCGCTACCAGGGCGAGGATTACTCGCTGCGCATTGATGGTAAGACCGAGGCTGTCACCGCAGGCTTTGTCCAGTACCGGCCACACCTGAGTTTTTCACCCAGTACCCACCTGGCCCTGGGCGCCCGCTACAACCACTCCAACTTCGCCGATGATCACAGCATCTGGAACATCAGCCTGAAGCAACCGCTGTCCCGGGACCTCAACCTGAAAGCCAGTGTCGGCACCAACTTCCGGTTGCCTTCGGCTTTTGAGATGTTCGTGATTGACGAGGACTTCCCGGCCGGGAATGAAAACCTGGAGCCGGAGGAAAGCATCAACAGCAATGTGTCACTGACCGGACACATCGGCAGGCCCGTCGAATGGCATCTGGGGGGCTTTTACCGCGAAATCGACAACCTCATCACGGTTCAGGATGGCCAGTACGCCAACAGTAATCGGACGGTCCGGGTGCACGGCGCTGAGGCGATGCTCAATCTGGGCGGCGACCGCGGCTGGCAGCTGGACTTAAACGCCACCTGGGCTGATGCCCGCGAAGGGGGCAGCGATGAACAGATCGCCGACATCCCCGAATGGCATGCCAACGCCACACTCAGCTGGCAGGGCAATGACCAGGGCTGGCAGCTCAACGCCCGCCACACCGGCGAAGTCGCCACCACAACGGCGGACATCGGCAGGCAATCCTACGGCGATCACACCCTGTTGAGCGCCAGCGCCTGGCGTCAATTCGGAGCCGATGGCGCCCACCGGATCACCCTGCGCCTGGAGAACCTGAGGGACAGGCAATATGCCAACGGGGTCGCTCAGGCCACGCCCTCCAAGGGCGATCCCTACCGGCTGGAGACCCTGGGCCCGCCCCGCAACGTCCAGCTTGAATACAGCCGGAGCTTCTGATGACAGGGCCGCTAAAGCAACGCACCCTGCGCTGGCTCATCCCGCTCCACCGCTATCTCGGGCTCGGGATGAGCCTGATCCTGCTGCTGTGGTTCGCCTCGGGGATCGTCATGATGTTCGAAGGTTACCCGAGGACCCCGGACCATGAACGCATGGCCTGGCTGCAGCCGCTGGCGATGAGTGAGCTGACTGTGGCGCCATCACAGGCGCTTGCCCGGCTGGGTCTGGACGATCCCGAAGGGCTTCGCATCAACCGGCCGGGTGAACGCCCGCGCCTGCACGCGATGGACGACGACGGCCAGTGGCACAGTGCCTTCGCCGACACGGGTGAGCCCGCGCCCCCGCTGGACCGGGAGCAGGCGGTGGAACGGGCCGACTCCCTTTCCGGCAGCGGGGTGGCCTCGATCACGCAACTGGACGGCCCGGACCAGTGGACCGTCAACAGCCACGTCCGGGCACCGGCGCCGTTGTGGCGAGTGGCCCTGTCGGATGAAGCCGGCACGCACCTGTATCTGTCCCGGCCCACCGGCGAGGTGATCCACAGCACCACCTTCCACGAACGGGTCTGGGGCTATGCCGGGCCGGTCATCCACTGGATCTATCCCACCCAGCTGCGGGATCTGTCCGGGCTCTGGCGCCAGGTGGTCCTCTGGCTCTCCGGCATCGGTACTCTGGCCTGCCTCAGCGGCGTGGTTCTGGGGCTCATACTGATGCGCCGCAACAAACGTCGGGGCGGGATAAGCCCGTTCCGTGGCTGGTTCCGGTGGCATCATTACCTGGGGCTGACCTTCGGCGCGCTGGCCACCACCTGGGTGTTCAGCGGGCTGCTGTCGATGGCGCCCTTCCACTGGACGTGGGTCGACCGCGAGCCCGCCCTCACGCAGCACCTGGGCCGCAGCAGCCCCGGCGCCCACGATGACGTTGCCGCGCCGTCGGCCATCGCCACGCTCTCGGACCGGCGCCCGCATGAGTTGCAGCTGCACCGTTTCCACGGCCGGGTCTATTACAAAGCGATGGACGAAGACGGCAACGAACAGCTCCATACCAGTCGTCCCGGGATCGATGTTCCGGTTGCGGCGGGGCAGCTGCCACCGGACGTGATCCGATCCGCCCTGGCGCCAGTGGAGGACGCCAGTCTGACGGGGATCACCCGCCAGTCGCGTTACGACGCGCACTACTACGCAGGCCGCTCCGAGCGCATCGGCGGCGACGGCCCGCCCCTGCCGGTTTATCGGGCCGACTACGACGGCGGAGCCAGACTCTACATCGACCCGGCCACAGGCCGCCCGCTCCAGCACTCAACGCCGCTGAGCCGACTCAATCGCTGGCTGTACAACGGCCTGCACAGCCTCGACTTCCCGATCCTCAATCCGGGCAGTCTGTTCTGGTACGGGCTCGTGCTCGCGCTGATGAGCGGCGGCACCGTCCTGTGCCTCACCGGCACCTGGCTGTCGATCCGGCACCTGCGCCGGCGGCGAAAAGCGTGAGGCTGGCCACAGCGCCATCACCCAATGGTCAGATGGCGCTATTCATCCCCGCAGTTCCACGCTAAAATGCCGTTTTCACTCATGAAACGGCCAGAGACCGCCCATGGCGCAGAGCGGCAACCAGGAATCCGGCGAGTTCTCCATCGACCAGCTGGCGCGTGCCAGCGGGATGACGGTGCGCAATATCCGGGTATACCAGGAGCGCGGTCTCATCCCGCCGCCCGAACGTCGCGGCCGCAAGGGCATCTACAGCGAGACCCACCTGTCGCGGCTGCGCATCATCGGTCGGCTGCTGGAGCGCGGCTACACGCTCAACAACATTGCCGAGCTGGTGGAGAGCTGGGAAAGCGGCAACGGTATCGAGCACATCCTGGGGCTCGAGAAGGCAGTGGTCAGCCCCTGGTCGGATGAACTGCCCGAGTTCGTGACCAAGCGTGAACTGGTCCAGCGCTTCGGCAGCATCTTCATGGGGAGTGCGCTCAAGCGCGCGGAGGAACTGGAGCTGATCATCCCCGAGGGGCGGCGCTACCGTATTCCCAGCCCGCGTATCCTGCACGCCGGCTCGGAACTGGCAAAAAGCGGTATCCCGCTGGAGGACATGCTGGATGTCGTGGCCTACCTGCGCCACAACGTCGAGCAGGCGGCGGAAGAGATGGTCAAGCTGGTGGAGCGCCACATCTTCAGCCGTTACGGCCAGCATATGCCGCCGCCCGGTGAATCCGAGGAACTCGCACAGCTCATATGGCGCCTTCGGCCACTGGTGGAAATGGCCGTGCTACCGGAGGTCGCCCGGGCCATGCAGAAGGCCGCGGATCGCCACCTGGGCGACCGGCTGGCCTACATCCTGGACCACCTGAACCTGCCGGAATCCCAGGACAACTCCGGCTGACCCACCCGCTGTGACGCCACGATTGGCCCTCATGACGTCACCCTCCGTCACGCGGGCCTTGTCGCTCCCCCGAATACTGTTACATTGAGCATTGTGACTTTCATCAATGTCAGATTGATGAGGGCTGACAATCATCAAGGGGAGGGCCGCCATGACAGCCGCAACCGCAGCCAAAGAACACGAATCCGACGAGAGCATCCAGGGCCCGGGCGACGAGGGCATGGTGATGCCAGAGCGCCGGGATCTGCACTTCCTGCCGCCGAAGGAGCGTATCCACGACTGGCATGCCCAGGGGCCGCACATGACGCAGTTCATGAACGCCCTTTCCCTGTTCTTCCCGGCCGGCGAGCGGCTGTTCATCGACGCCCTGCGCGCCTACCGCGATCAGATTCCGGACCCGGACCTGAAGAAAGCAGCCACCGCCTTCATCGGCCAGGAGGCGATGCACAGCCGCGAACACATCGAATACAACAAGCTGATGCAGGAAGAAGGGCTTCCGGCCGATAAGCTGGACGCCTTCGTCTGGTCACTGCTGGATTTCCTCAAGGAACGCACCCCCAAGAGCATGCCGCTCAATGCCACCATCGCTCTGGAGCACTTCACTGCGCTCATGGGCGGATTCCTGCTGGACCATCCGGAGGTGATGGAAGGCTCCCAGGATGATTACCTGCGGATGTGGCAATGGCACGCCATGGAGGAAGTTGAGCACAAGGCCGTCTGCTACGACGTCTGGGAGAAGTGCATCGGCCGCGGCCCAACCGCCTATCTCAAGCGCGCTTTCGGTATGACGACCGCAACGGTAATCTTCTGGCCGCTGGTCGTGGGCTTCTACTTCCAGATGGTGAGCAACAGCGAGGCCTGCCGCAAGGAAGGCTGGCGCGGCCATCTCACGGTGCTCAACACCCTGCTCGGCAAGCCGGGTGTACTGCGCCGCCAGGTCCCGGAGTGGCTGGAATACTTCAAGTACAGCTTCCATCCCTGGCAGCAGAACAACAGCCACCATATCGCGCATCTCAATGAGCTGGCGGAAGAGGCCGAGGAAGCGTACCAGCAGGCCATGGCCGGTCATGGCCGCGAGCACCACCATACCCATCACTGATCTTCGGGACTGCAAGAGCTCCCCAACCCCTTGGCCCGGTCCGCCCGGGCCTTTTTTATGCACGCTCGCCAACCTGACGCGTACCTGCGTCGCTTCGGCCTTGTCCCAATCCAGACCGGCGTTACATTGGGTAGACACCCATTGAACAGGGAGGACGCGTCATGGCCACATCCACCGCCGCCAACGACCAGCACACAACGGAGGCCACCCAGGACGACATGGTCATCCCGGAACGCCGGGACCTGCATTTCCTGCCGCCGAAGGAACGCATCCACGACTGGCACGCCATGGGGCCGCACCTGAGCCAGTTCATGAACACCCTGTCACTGTTCTTTCCGGCGGGCGAGCACCTGTTCATCCATGCCGTGCGCGCCTACCGCGATGAAATCCCGGATCCGGACCTGCGCCGGGCGGCGTCCGCCTTCATCGCTCAGGAGGCCTACCACAGCCGCGAGCACGCGGAATACAACCAGCTCATGGAAGAGGCCGGGTTGCCCGCCGGGCGTCTCGACCAGCAGGTACGCCAGATGCTGGACTGGTTCAAGAAACATGGCAGCCGCCAGGATCTGCTGTGCGAGACTATCGCACTGGAACACTTCACCGCGCTCATGGGCGGCTTCATGCTGGACCACCCCGAGATCTTCGAGGGCTCCCAGGAAGACTACCGGCGCATGTGGGAGTGGCACGCCATGGAGGAAGTCGAGCACAAGTCGGTGTGCTACGACGTCTGGGAGAAGTGCGTGGGCCGTGGCCCGCGCGCCTATGTACACCGGGCCGTGGGGATGATGCGGGCCACCACGCTTTTCTGGAGTAACGTCACCCGCTTCTACCTGCAGATGACGGCCGCCAGCGAGGCCTGCCAACGGGAAGGCTGGCGTGGTCACCTGACGGTGCTCAACACCCTGCTCGGCCGCCCCGGCCTGCTGCGCCGCCAGATCCCGTCATGGCTGGAATACTTCAAGTACAGCTTCCACCCCTGGCACCAGAACAACAGCCACCACCTGCAGGGGCTGGATGAGCTGGCCGAGGAAGCGGAAAAGGCCTACCAGCAAGCCATCGCGGCCCACGCCACCCGGCACTGAGCCATTCTCAGGCGGAGGGCGGCAGCACCGGCCACCAGTCCACGATGGCGCCGTCCTCGTAGACGGCGATGTCGCCGAACTGCAGGAACACGGCCTCACTCTGGTGGGGCCGGAAGAACACGAACTCGTCCGGCTGAATGGCCAGCCGGCGGTCCCCGTTGAGCATCTCCTGGTTGGAGGAGCGACCCAGAATCCGGTTGTAATGAAGGCCGGGCGGATCCACCGGATCCGCCTGCCAGTTGCCCCCGTGGATGAAGAGTGCACTGGCCGTCTTCGGCCGCAGCCGCCGCCCCAGGGCGCTCGCCCACTCCAGGCCCGGTATGCGGGTGGGCGCCGGTCCCTTGAGCACGGGCGTGGCAATGAAGCAGGCCGGCTTGTGCGGTGCCAGTTCCGGGATATCGAAATGGGTTGGTTTGACCAGCGCCGACCCCACCGAAACCTCATTGGCAACGTCTGTTTCCGGGTGCATGCGGTAGGTCGGGCTGCCGCCCGCGTTGCGGGTCAGCAATTCCACCACACCGGCACCGAGGACGGATTCCGTCTGTTCGATGACCGCCCGGTAAGCGGTCTTAGCACGCCTCAGCAGATGGCGGCGCCACCCCAGGAGCTCCGGTATGGAGGCCAGATGCGGCTCATACCCCATAAAGCCGGACAGCATCAGCCGGTCACTGTTGCCCAGCCGTTCCAGGGCCTCCCCCAACCGCCGCCCCGTCACAAAGCCACCGCGATGGAGCCCCACGTCCAGCTCCAGGCTGATTCGAAGCCTCACCCCGAACGCCTCCGCCAGCCGCTCGTACTGGGCCAGGCGCTGGGGCGTATCCACCAGCCACTGGATCCGATCCAGTGCCTGCTGGCGGGGCTCCGGAAGCTGCGAGAGGTGAGCCCACACCGCCGCCTCCGGCAACGGCTTCCCGAGTAGCTGATCCGTGTCCGGCATCAGCTCACCCAGGGCCTTGAGCATGGGCTGGTTGAAGGTCATCAGCTTATCGCTGCCAGTGCGTTCGCGCACATGCGCCAGAAGCTTCGGCGACGGCAGTGACTTGGTCACGATGCGGTAGCCCATGCCCTCCGGCAGGTCCCCCATGAGGGTGTCGATGTTGGCGTCCAGGCGGGCGCGGTCCACCACCAGGGTCGGGCCGGCTACCCCCGCGTCGATCAGCGCAGACTGCAGGGCCTGGAAATAGGCATCGCGCCCTGGATCAGTCATGGTGCGGCTCCCCCCAGAGCCTGGCAGTGTGCGCGTTCACGAGCTTGTTGTTCGGGTCCAGTTCCCGGCGCAGTGTCAGGAAGCGTTCGAAGTTCGGATAAAGCTCCGCCAGTTCCGGGGCTCCCAGCGAGTGCAGCTTGCCCCAGTGCGGACGGCCACCGGCGCGGCGGAAGATCGGCTCGACCCGGCGGAACAGCCATTCGTCTTCATCCGGGGCGTGGGTATGCATGGCAATGGAGATGCGCCGGCCGCCATTGAACGGGCTCAGCCAGGCATCATCGCCCGCCGTCTGGCGCACCTCGATGGGAAAGAACACGTCCCGGCGCTCACGCTCCACCACCTCGATCACCTCGCGCAGCGCATCCAGGGCATTCTCCGGCGGCAGGTGGTACTCCATCTCGTTGAAGCGCACATTACGCTCGCTGGCCAGAAGCCGCCAGCTGTCGCCCACCACGTCCTCGGGAGTCACGCCGCGCACAACCCGGCTGAGAATGGCCCGGCGCAGGGGCGTGCACCAGCGGGTCAGATCCCGCAGGCGCTTCGCCTTCATAAGGTCCTCGTCATCCGTGCTGGGCGCGCGTTCCGTGGGGGCCGCGGCGGTCTCATCATGAGCAATGCACATGCCCCAGCCGGAGAAGGGAATATAGAAGAACTCGAAATTGCGGTGACGTTCCCAGCGGGCGGCGGCATCCGCAATAATCGACCCCAGTGGTTCCGCCCAGGTCCGGCGATGCAACCGGAAGGACGGTCGCAACGCCACGCGCAGCCCGTGGATAACGCCCAGCGCTCCCAATGACACCTGGGCCGCCCGCAACCGGTCGGAATCCTCCTCCTGTGTGATCGTCAGATCCTCACCCGCAGCGGTCAGCAGTCGCACCCCGGTGATGTCGGCGGCAAGGCACGGCAGGTTGCGCCCCGTACCATGAGTGGCGGTAGCAACGGCACCGGCCAGGGACTGTGTCACGGCACAGACCCCCGGCCCGCTCAGTCGCTTTCCCGCTGCCATTCGGGCGGCTTCCACAGGTGCTTGAGTTGCTGCGCCACCGGCCCCCGGATCCTCATGTCACGGAACATGTCCACGTATTCATGGGTCCAGAGCGTGATCAGGTCATCGCCCGGTACCGGGGTGGTGATGCCATAGACGGGTGGGTCCTTTTCCTTCTCATCCACGAAGGTGCCGAAAAGGCGGTCCCAGATGATCAGCACGCCCCCGTAGTTGCGGTCAATGTAGCCGGGGTTGCAGCCGTGGTGAACCCGGTGGTGACTGGGCGTGTTGAACACAAACTCGGCCCAATGGTGGAGTTTGCCCACCAGCTCAGTGTGGATGAAGAACTGGTACACCAGCGACAGGGCATAGGCGATGCCGATCCAGACCGGATTGAAGCCGACAAACGCCAGCGGCAGGTAGAACAGCCAGGTGCCGTTGAAAATGTTGGTGGCGTTCTGGCGCATGGCGGTGGTGAAGTTCAGCCGTGGCGAGGAATGGTGCACCACGTGCGCCGCCCAGAACCAACGGATGCGGTGCCCGGCCCAGTGCTGCCAGTAAAAGCAGAAATCCACGCCGATGAAGGTCAGCAGTCCGGTGAGCAGGTTCAGCTCAATGTCGAACAGTCGGTAGTGATAGAGCAGTGAATAGACGGGAAACGCGATGACCCCGGCAAACAGCAGTTCGGTGGTCTGATAGCCGGCCCCAAGCATGAAGTTCTTTACACCCTCGCGGCCGTCCATCCGGTCCGGATCATGCTTGAGTTTCTGGTATTCCCAAAGCGCCACCAGCAGGAAGACGGGCGTCGCCACCACGAACACCAGCTGCCGGGCATCCAGGGCCAGCCACTCACTGGCGATCACCCACAGCGCCAGCAGGCCGCTGTCCGCCAGAACGGCGTGCATCATCTCAAATAGTGTCATGCCTGTTGCCCCTCCCGGGTTCGTTCGTACGACACCAGTATTGATCAACGCCCAGCGCCCATATTGACTTTTCACGCCACCATTTTGATGATTGACGCCATAACGCCTGACGGGAGATGGCCATGCGGATCAACGGTGCCTGGACCGGCCTGCTGACGGACTGGCTCGACGAGCAGCGGCTGGACGCCCCTGACACCCGGGACCGCCTCGCCCGTTATGCCCCGGACGACACGGTGCCCGTACCGGTATGGCGGGACCTGCTGGCCTCAGGGCTGACACTTGCCGAAAGCGAGCCGGCCCCGGAACTGGCGGTGGGGGCCTGCGTCCAGCCCCACCACGTGGGGGTCCTGGGTTACCTGGTACTGGCCTGCGACACCCTGGGTGATGCCATGCTCGCCTACCAGCGCTACGAGCGCCTGTTCTACGGCGAACAACTGGCCGAAATAGACGTAACCGGTTCCGATGCCGAGATCCGGTGGCCCCAGGGGCCGGAACCGCTGGGACTGCAGGCCGACGGCGCCGCTATTGCGGCCCTGGTCACTTTCCTGCGCCGACAGCTGGAAGACCCGCCTCCACCTTTATCCGTGAGCTTCCACGAACGGGCGGACAGCGAGCGTGCCCGTGCCTATGAGGCCTTCTTCGGATGCCCCGTTACCTTCGGTGATACCCACGTGCGCATGCGCTTTCCGGTGCAGCACCTGCAGCTGCCCATGCCCCGGCGGGACCCAACCCTGCGGGCCCTGCTCGACCGCCAGGCCAGTGCCCAGCTGGGGCTGCTGCCGGACGACCAGCGCCTGGAAGAACGCCTGAACCACCATCTGCTGCGTCTTCTCGCCGAGGGTAACCCCAGCCTTGAACGCATGGCCCGGGCCCTTCACATGGCACCACGCACACTCCAACGCCGCCTGGGCCGCCATGACCTGAGCTGGCAGCAGTGGCTGGACCACGCCCGTAATCGGCTCGCCCACCAGTACCTCGCCGACCCGGCATTGAGCCTCAATGACATCGCCCTGCTGCTGGGGTATTCCGAGCAGAGCGCCTTTACCCGTGCCTTCCAGCGCTGGCACCGCCAGCCGCCGGGCAGCTGGCGGAATACGCCCTGCCACTGAGCCCACCACATGGTACGGTTCCGGTGCTGACTACAGGCTCAAAAGCCCCCGCACCAGGGCCGCCGCCCCGGCGAGGCCGGCAATGCCCAGAATCAGGCCACGCAGCCGTTCGCCATCAATCCGCCCCACAAAATGCGCGGACAGCAGGAATCCGGCAATCACGCCGGGGAAGGTCACAAGGAAAAGCAGCCACTCGCGCGCTCCCAGATAGCCTGAGAATGCCAGCGCGCTCAGACTCAGGAGACTGGCGAACAGAAAGAAGGCGGACATGTTGGCGCGTACCAGTGGGCCGCGCTCGTTCTGGTAGATCATGGCGATGGGCGGGCCACCCACGGCGGTAATGGTCCCCATGAAGGTCGAGGCCATGCCGGCCAGAACACTGCTGCGCCCGCTCAGGCGCGGTCGCCAGCCAGCCACGCTCAGCCCCACAGCCACCAGGATCAGCACGCCGAATATCAGTTCGAACCCCCGGGGTGAAATCGCCATAAGGGTAGCAGCGGCCAGGCAGGTTCCGACCACGCCGCCGCCGATCGCCAGACGCACCTCGCGGACGCGCACCGCCATCCGGTTGCGCACCAGCATCATGACGGTGAGCAGGGTGGCGTTCAGGGTCAGCGGACCAGGCACCAGCACGGGGCTGATAAGAAACAGCAATGGCGCGGACAGGGTGCCGATGCCATAGCCCACAACCCCCTGCAGGCAGGCTCCGGCCAGAACCACGAGATTCGCAAGCAGTATCTGATACAGCGCCAGTTCCGCCATGATCCACCACTCCCAAGCATGGAGCGCGCAGTCTACCAGAACCGGATCCGCGTGCCCGTCTTGATATAACGCAATGCAGTGATGCGGCGCTTAACGCACTGTCTCCATGGTGTATTACACTGGTAACCGTTCCGGGCCTGAAAGGTCCCGCTCCAACAACAAAACAGGGAATTGCACCATGATCCTCAGTCACGCCTTTGGCATGCTCTTCCGCCCTGAAACCGAATGGGCGGCCATCAAGCAGGAAAAACCCACACCGATGGTGGTGTACGGCCTCTACATCGTGATCCTGGCCCTGATCGGACCGATCTCCGCCTATATCGGCACCGTGGAAACCGGGTGGACCATCGGTGACCGGCTCATCAAGCTGACACCGGACAGTGCCATGCAGCTGGTCATCCTGACCTACCTGGCCATTCTCGCAGGCAGTTTCGCCCTGGGTTACGGCATCAACTGGATGGCCACCACCTTTGGCGCGGAGAAGGAAGAGAACGGCAACAACGCCCTGGCCCTGGTGGCCTATTCACTCACGCCCATGTACATCGCCGGCCTGACCCTGCTCTACCCGGACCCCTGGGGCAATGCCATGATCCTGCTGGCAGCCGCCAGTTATGGCGCCTGGCTGATGTGGAAAGGGGTGCCCGTAGTGATGGGCATGAGCAAGGAACAGTCGATGGTCTACTGCGGCGGCATCCTGACGCTCGCACTGGTACTGCTCGTGAGTACCCTGGCGACCACCGGCCTGTTGTGGAACTTCGGCTTTGGCCCCACCTTTGTTGAGGCAGGCCTTTAAGCCCCCACAGAAGGAGGATCCATGACTGCAACGGCACTGGTCCCCATTGCCAACGGCAGTGAGGACATAGAGTCCGTCACCATCATTGACGTACTCCGCCGCGCCGGCGTCGAGGTAACCGTGGCCAGTGTGCACGCTGATGCCACTGTCACCGCGGCCCGGGAGACGCGGATCACTGCCGACACCCTGATTACGGACTGCAGCGACCGGACCTTCGACCTCATAGCGCTTCCCGGCGGCATGCCGGGAGCCCGGAACCTGGGCGACAGTGCCCCCCTGGTGGGGATGCTGCGGGCCCAGAAGGAAGCCGGCCGACTCTACGGGGCCATCTGTGCGGCCCCGGCTGTGGCACTGGAACCCAATGGACTGCTTGAGGGCCACGCGGCAACCGCGCACCCCGGCTTCCAGAGCAAGCTCACCAACCAGAGCCGGATTGGTGAGCGGGTGGTGGTCGACGGGCACTGCATTACCAGCCAGGGGCCCGGCACGGCACTGGCGTTCGCCCTGACCCTGGTGGAACATCTGTGCGGCCGGGCGAAGCGCGACGAGGTCGCCGCCCCTATGGTCCTACCCGGCGCGTGACAGCACCCGCCGCACCAGCAGGGGGCCGAGAAGCTCAAACGCAATGGTGGATGTCACCACGGTCGCCACGATCAGACTGCCGTGCTCCGGATGACGCTCGGCTGCCAGCAGTGCCATGCCCATGGCAACCCCTGCCTGCGGTGTGAGCGCCAGCCCGATACCCGGGCTCAAATCCCGCCCCCGGTGGCCAAGCAGAGTCACGCCCAGGCGTCCGCCCACATAACGCCCCAAAACCCGCAGGCCGATATAGGTCAGAATCAGCCCCCCGGCCGACCCCAGATACGCAAAATCCACGCTGGCTCCGGAAAGCACGAAGAAAAAGACCAGAAACGGCCATTCAATGTGCTCAATCTCGGTGAAGGAACGGGTGTGGTGGTGAGTGACGTTGACGATCACAAAGCCCGCAACCATCGCGGTCAGAAGGGAGGAGAGATGCAGGTATTCGGACAGGCCTGCAATCAGGAAGACGAGTGCCAGTGCTTCAGACTGGGTCGGCTCCCCTGGCCGCAGCCTGCCGGTCAGCCAGGCCGCCGGAAGGCCCAGCCCCACACCGACAAGCACCGCCCCGCCCAGTTCCCAGCCAGCCTCAAGAAGCGCGCCTGCGCCATCCCCGGAAACGAGAAAACCCAGCCCGGCCATCACCAGCCCGAACACGATGATGCCCCAGGCATCGTCAATGGCCACAATTCCGCGTATCACCCGGGACTGGGTGTCATCCTTTCCTGTTTCACGGATGGCTTCACTCACGGCCGCCGGATCCGTGGCCACCGAAATGGCAGCGAGAGAGAAGGCCACCGCCAGGGGATAGCCCACTCCCAGCAACCCGGCCGCCACCGCGACCGCACCCACGCCGATCACACTCAGCGAGATCACAAGGATGGCCGGCCCGGTAGCACGCAACCGGTCCAGGGTCAGCTCCCCACCCAGCAGGAAGGCCACCATAACCAGTGCCAGGGTGATCAGTGGCTCGCTGAGCTCGCCCAGCGGGCGCGCCTCAGCGTACCCCAGAATGCCCTGCTGCACTGCGGCGACCAGGACGCCGATCAATACCAGCAGAGAAATGCGGGGGAGGCGGGTACGGGTCGCGATGGCGTCAGCCAGAACGCTGACACTCAGCAGCAATCCGATCACGATCAGGTGTGTAACGGTGGTTCCAGGGTCCGTCATCAGGTCTCTCAGGCGTTGACGCAGTCAATACAGCGCGTAACGGTAGGGTCCACACTGAGCCGATTCTCACCGATGGCCTCGCCGCAGACAAAGCAGTCCCCGAAATCCCCGGCCTCAATGCGCCGCAGAGCGCCCTCGATACGCGTCAGCATCTCCTGACGGCGCCGCGCCGAGGCCTGCGCCATCTGCTGGCCCTGCAGGGCATCCATGCGTGAAAGCCGACCCATGCGCTGCTGGTCCAGCTCCACTGTACCGGTCGAGCTCCCGCCTTCACGCTCAATCGCCTGCAGCTCCTCGCGGAGATCCAGGAGCCGCTGTCGCCAGGTTTCCGGATCCAGTTCCTCAGTCATCGCCCTTTCTGCCCCGATACCTCTGAATCAGTTGCTGTTTACGGCTTTCGAGTCTATCACTGATGGCAACGGGGTAATGGGTATCCGTTGGTGTAAGCGACCGGAGTGCCTCCGGCAGGGCAGCCAGTTCCCGGGCGGCGTGTTCACGTACTGCCTGCAGCGGGGGAAGGGCCCCAGTGCAGACTTCACCCGCGCGGATAGCCGGCCGCAGCAGAGGCTCGGCACCTTCCGGCGCCGGTTCGTCGGCGGCAGCCACTGTGTCTCCGACCATTCGCCCCTGCTCGCTGTGGCGCCACACCTGCTTAGGACCAGGCCAGGTACTTTTATTGCTGGAGGCCTTGATCCGCGGTTCACCCTTGTATTCGGCCAGCTTGTAGGCGAAATCGATGCTTGCCGCGTCCGAAACCGCTGCCCATTCAGTGCCAACGCCGAAGCCGTCGATGGGGGCACCGGATCCAACCAGATCCCGGATCGCGTACTCATCGAGCCCGGAAGACGCAATGATTTTCACCTCCGGGAAGCCAGCCGCATCCAGGCGCTGACGGGCAGCGCGGGATAGTTCGAGCAGATCCCCGGAGTCCAGCCGAACAGCAGTAGCAGGCCGCGGCCCTTCCCCGGCACTGCGCAACAGTTCGATCACCCGATCCACACCGTTGAGGGTGTCCCAGGTGTCGACCAGCAGCGTGGTCTCCGGCCAGTAGTGGCTGAAGGCGCGGAAAGCCTGCGCCTCATCGCCATAAACCTGCACGAAGCTGTGCGCCATGGTCCCCAGAACCGGGATGTCCAGCGCGCGCCCGGCCTCAACATTGGAGGTTCCAGCAGCCCCAGCGACCCAGGCCGCACGGGCCAGATTCATGGCACCTTCGCGGCCATGGGCCTTGCGGGCGCCAAAGTCCATCACCGGCCGTCCCGCCGCGGCCTGCACCACACGCGCTGCCTTGCTGGTCAGCACGCTCTGGGCATGCAGTGTGTTGAGCAGCAGGGTTTCCACCAGCTGGGCCTGGATCAGCGGCGCCCGCACACGGAGCACGGGCTCCAGCGGGAACACCACGCTGCCCTCCGGGATGACATCCACGTCCCCGGTGAAGCGCAGTCCGGACAGCATTTTCAGAAAGTCGCCGGGGAAACGGCCCAGCCCTTCCAGCCAATCAATCTCTTCCGGCGTGATGCGGAAATCGAGCAGCGCCTGTAACGCCCGGGTCTGCCCACAGCTGAGCACATAGTTCCGGCCTTGCGGAAGACGCCGGTAAAAGAGCTCAAAAACAGCATCCCCGTTCAGGCCTTCCGCGTGGTAGACGCGGGCCATGCTGAGTTCGTAGAGGTCGGTGAACAGCATGCGCGCTCCCAGCTTCAGACGATGTTGGCGCCGGCTTCGCGCATTTCTTCCAGTGCCCTGCGACCGCCATCGGGATCCACGGGCCGGGTGGCCTCCTGCATCAGATTCACGGCAAAGCCTTCCCTGAGGGCATCCATAACCGTGGCCCGAACGCAGACATCCTGCGCCAGGCCTCCGATCCAGAGCCGGCGGACACCCTGGTGCCTCAGCCAGTCACCCAGGCCCGTCCCATCCAGTGCTGAGTACTGGTCCTCACCCTCGAAGGTGCCCTTGGAGACCAGGTGGGCATTGTCCGTGAGTACCAGATCCGGATGGAAGGCAGCGCCTTCGGTTTCCTGAATGCAGTGCGGCGGCCAGGGACCACCCCGGGCCTCAAAGCTGCAATGGCTCTGGGGATGCCAGTCCCGGGAGGCGGCCACGGGCACACCTGCCTGACGGGCGGCTTCGATGGCCTGGTTCAGCACCGGCACCACAGCATCGCCCTCTGCCACCCCGAGCGCGCCGCCGGGACAGAAATCGTTCTGGACATCCACAACGATGAGCGCATCATCACTCTCATAGGACGGGTTCATGGGAACCTCCTCCGGACTGAATCGGGTTTTCCACGTACCGACTATGGTTCCAGCGCCAGGCTGAATCAAGCATCAGAGCCCCCGCGATCCACCAGGGGGACTTGAAATCTTCTCTCAAGCCGGTAGGGTGTAAACGAAACCCGCAACCACCCGGGCTCAGCCAGAAGGCTGTGACCCCGCTGCTTGAATCCCCGTCCCGCATGGCGCTGCCCGGCGGGGCGATTCGGTCTGGCCTCACCGAGAGGCCGTTGAGCAGGAAAGCTGCCCGCATGGTCTGGTCTGACGTTCGTCGGACACGTGATGGACACTTTCCCTGACCAGAAGAACTGATTCAGAAATAGACAGGCAGCGCCGCTGCGCGCAGGCGAGCGGCCAGCCGGACAGCGTCGTAACGTGGCGGTGGCTATGGTTATCGTCCCCGGATCGTCTGGTGTGAAGCGTCATCCGCTGCTGCGGGAAACCGTTTACCGAGGAAAGCAACAGACTGAGGAGGTCTGATCTCATGACCGAGAAGTATGACAGTGAAGCCGTCAACACAGCACGTGACTACTACAACAGCACCGATGCCGATAATTTCTACTTCCACGTCTGGGGAGGTGAGGATCTGCACGTTGGCCTCTACAAGGATGATCAGGAGCCGATCCTTGACGCCAGCCGCCGGATCGTTGAGCACATGGGCGAGCTGATGAAGCCCCACGTGCAGCCCGGCCAGAAGCTGCTGGACCTGGGCTCCGGTTTCGGCGGTTCCGGTCGCTACCTCCACCAGGCGCTGGGGCTGGATGTAACGGGCCTGAACCTGTCCGAGGTCGAGAACGATCGCAACCGCGGCTTCAACAAGGACGCGGGCCTTGAGGACAGGATCACGGTCGTGGATGGCAACTTCGAGGAGCTTCCCTTCGAGCACGGTACCTTTGATGTGGTGTTTTCCCAGGATTCGTTCCTTCACAGCGGCAACCGTGAGAAGGTGATCGAGGAGGTTGGCCGCGTTCTCAAGCCGGGCGGTCTGTTCATCTTCACGGATCCGATGATGGCGGATGATTGCCCGGATGGCGTTCTGCAGCCGATTCTGGACCGCCTGCATCTGGATACTCTGGGCTCCCCTGGCTTCTACCGGGATGCCTGCCGTCGCAATGGCATGGAAGAAGTGGACTTCGAGGACAACACGCCTCACCTTCCGCGTCATTACGGTCGGGTTCTGGAGGAAACTGAGCGTCGTGAGAAGGAGCTGGTCGAGAAGAACCTGGTGTCCCAGGAGTACATTGACCGCATGAAGACGGGTCTGAAGAACTGGGTCAACGGCGGTAACAGTGGTTACCTGACCTGGGGGATTTTCCGCTTCAAGAAGACCCAGTAATCACCTGAACAGGTGAACCTGGATTGAAAAGCCGGCCTCGCGGGGCCGGCTTTTTTGTGTCCGGACTGTTAAAGACGGGCTCCCAGGGTGGGGGAGGTCTTACCGGGAATCGCTGTAAATACATCCGTGTACGCTGCTCTTCCGCCATCCATGGCTCCAGAGCTTCCCGGTAAGACCTCCCCCACCCTGCGATCCCTGAGTTTTCGAATAGTCCGACCTAATGCGTTGGGTTCGTGATCCGGTCAGTCCGGAGTCGCTGTCTCTGATCGAATAAACGGTAACTCCCCGCCGTCACCGCCAGCATGGTGCCGAAGCCGGTGCCGGCGGCGATGGTGAACATCAGGAGGATCTGGTACTTCACCGCCAGGGCGGGTGGGCTGCCGGCGAGGATCTGGCCGGTCATCATGCCGGGGAGGCTGACGAGACCGGCGGCGGCCATCATGTTGATGGTGGGAATCATGCCGGAGCGCATGGCTTCCCGGCGGATGTCGCTGATGGCGTCCTGCCAGCGCTGGCCGAGCATGAGGCGGCCTTCGATGTCTTCGCGCTGGCGCCAGACGGTGTCGGTGAGGCGGTCGAGGCTGAGGGCGATGCCGTTCATGGTGTTGCCGAGCATCATGCCCAGCAGCGGGATGGCGTACTGGGGCTGGTACCAGGGATCGGGGCGGATGACGATGAGCAGGGTCATCACGGCAATGGTGAAGGCGGAGACGAACATGGCGGAGGTGCCGATGCCGAAGGCCCAGCCGCCCCTGAGGCGGCGGCGCTGGCGCATCATGACTTCACGACCGGCCAGTATCACCATTGCCACGCCCATAAGGGCCACCCAGCCCAGGGCGCCGACGCTGAACAGGGCCTCAAGAACGAGGCCGATGAGCGAGAGCTGGATGGTGGTCCGCACTGCGGCAATCACCAGGGAGCGGCCGAAACCAAGGCGAACCCACCAGGAACAGCCTGCAAGAAGCAGCACCAGCACGGAGGCAAGCGCCAGCTGCCAGTATTGGAGCTCAATCAGTTCCATGGGAGGCCTCCTCCAGCCGACGGCCGTTGATGCGGTAGTGGGTATCGCTCACGCGGGCAATCTGGCTGGGGTCATGGGTGGCCCAGAGTGCCGGCAGGCCCTGGTCGTGGATGCGCTTGACCAGCCACTGCTCGACCCGGTCACGGGTGGCTTCGTCGAGGTTGGCGGTGGGCTCATCAAGCAGCAGGGCCTCGGGGTCCAGTGACAGGGCGCGATACAGCGCCAGGCGCTGCTTCTCGCCGGACGACAGGCGGCTGACGGGCCACTGGTGGACATCAGGCTCAAACCCCAGTGCCGTTAGGTCGGACTCACGGGGTATGCCACAGTGTTCGCCCACGGTGTCATGCCACCAGCGGCTCTCGGCGGGCACCAGCATGACGCGGCGGCGCCACTCGTTGGCTTTCAGGCTGTGTGCCGGAGTCCCATCGAGACGGACCTCCCCCTCATGGGGATCCAGGTCGGCCACCGCACGCAGCAGCCGTGATTTTCCGGAGCCCGAAGGGGCGGAGAGACAGACGATGCCTCCCGGGGGCACCGTCAGGTCAATCGCATCCAGCTCGCCGGTGGCAAGGCCATTAAGGATCAGGGTCTGGTTCATGGGGTTGTGATCAGCCTGTAACAGTCATCATCTGTGGTGGTACCCGATAGCGTCGGCCGCGGCAGGGCCCGGTGCCGTCCACGGTGCAGGTGCGCCGGTTCACCCGCCGGATCCGCCCCTGGAGGCCGGGTCCGAAACGCACCCGGTCACCGGGGGAGAAGTCCCGGAGCGCCGTTTCTCCGGCGGTACTGACGATGTCAGTGGCCAGCACGACTCCCCGTGTCTGGGCTTCCTCCGCCAGCCGGCCGCGCAGGGCATGGGCGGCGCCGGCGCTGTGAAGCTGATCCAGCCACTGATAGAAAGCGGCGTTATGCACCTGGCCGTATCGCCGCCCGCCGGAACGGGTCTGGAGCAGGTGGGCGAACTCGTGGCAGCAGCCATGGGCGAGCAGGTTGAGCTCCGAAACGGCACCGCCGAAGTAGCCGCGCCCCTGGATCTCCCGTGTGGAAAGCCAGCCGCCGCAGAGAGCCGGCTGGGCCTTGTCCGCGACCATGAGTGTACCAATCGTAATGCAATGGTCATCACGGCGGGGATCATAGCGGTGCCAGGTAGCACGCCCCGAGCCCACCCGCGTGCGCAGCCGGCATGCCGGCGCCCAGGCGTTATGCAGCTCATGGCAGGCCTCGGCCATCAGGCCGGCAACGACTCGGGCTCGCTCCAAAACACCCCCTCCTGATTGAAGCAGCCATTATAGGTCGCGTTCCGGCCAGTGACGAATCCCCGCCAGAACTTTAGACTCCGGGGAAATCCGTAAAGAAGGAGGCACACCATGCTGTACCAGCGTCTGCCCATGCGCCGTGTGGCGTTCATCCAGATTCTGGCCATGCTCTTTCTGGCCTGCATGCCGCTCATGGGTTCAGCGGATATGATTGAAACCGGCAGCGTTGTGGCCGACCAGCAGCTCCAGCACGACCGTGAGGAGCTGCGCGCCATGCTTGACCGGGACGAGGTCAAGGCAACCCTGGAGCGCATGGGCGTGGATCGCGCCCAGGTGTCGGAACGCATCAACAACCTGACACAGCAGGAGCTGGCCTCCTTCAACGAACAGCTTTCCCAGGCACCCGCCGGTGAAGGCGTCGTGGGCATTATTGTGCTCTTTGTGCTGGTGTTCATTGTTACCGACATGCTCTGCGCCACCAACATCTTCTCGTTCGTCCGTTGCATCAACTGACAGCCCTGCTGCTGGCCGCCGTCCTCCTTCTGGGCGGCTGCGCCAGCCAGCCCCAGTGGCCGGAACACACCGGCTCCTCGGCCAGCCACGTCATTGACGGGGTCCCGTTCCATCCCCAGGAAGCCTACCAGTGCGGCCCCGCAGCCCTGGCCACGGTCCTGAACCACCGCTCCGTCGCCACCACACCGGAACGTCTCGTGGACCAGGTCTATGTGCCGGAACGCGGCGGCTCGCTCCAGGTGGAAATGGTTGCCACCGCCCGCGCCCACGGCCTGCTGGCCTATCCACTGGAACCGGAGCTGGGAGCCATCCTCCGGGAGGTGGAAGCGGGTAACCCGGTGCTGGTGATGCAGAACCTGGGGCTCGACTGGTGGCCCCAGTGGCACTATGCCGTGGTCATTGGCTACGACCGCGGCCGTGACCGGATCATCCTGCACACCGACACCCGGCCCCGGCATGCGGAACCGGTCCGTCCCTTCCTGGCCAGCTGGGCGCGCGCCGACCACTGGGCCATGGTCATGACCCCGCCGGATCGACTTCCGGCCACAGCACGGCCACTGCCCTGGCTGGCCGCGGCCAGTGATATGGAAGAGCTGGGGCAACTGCCCCTGGCGGAGCAGGCCTATCGAACCGCCCTGGCACACTGGCCGGATGCCTCGGCCGCCCGCTTTGGGCTCGCCAACAGCCTCTACGCACAGGAGGAGACGGAGCAGGCTCTGTCCCAGTTCATCACTCTGACCCGGGAAGCCCCGGAGCTTACCGCTGGATGGCTCAACCTCGCCACGCTCCTGGCACGCAGGGGCTGCCCTCTGGCAGCCCGGCACGCGGCGGGCTGCGCCGACACGACTCTTCCGGAAGCCCCCACACCAGCAGGCAGCACGGCGGCCTGCCCGGTGATCCACTGCCCGGCGAAGTGAACCCGGGCGGCAGCTTTCAATCGCACTGCTAGTCTGGAGCGTATAAACAGGAAATACGTCTGTCTCCGGAGGTCATCCATGAGTTACGAGCAGGGCCGGAAAATCCCGGTGGGTATCAGCGCCTGCCTCCTTGGCGAGGAAGTCCGCTACGACGGCGGCCATAAGCATGCCCGCTACTGTTCCCAGGTGCTCTCACACTTCTTCGAGTTCCGCTCCCTGTGTCCGGAGCTGGAAGCCGGCCTGGGCGTGCCCCGGCCAGCGATCCACCTGCGTGAACACCAGGACGGCCTGCGCCTGATCACCACCAGTGGCAATGCGGACCATACCGCCTCCATGGAGCACTGGATCCGGGACGCCCTGCCCTCGCTCACGGACCTGCGTGGCTTCATCCTCAAGGCCAAGTCCCCCAGCTGTGGCATGGAACGCATCCGCATCCACAACGAGGAAGGGCAGGTCATCCGGCGGGATGGCAGGGGGCTTTTCGCGCAGGCGCTGATGGAAGCCTACCCGGTTCTGCCGGTGGAGGAGGAGGGCCGCCTGAATGACAGTCACCTGCGCGAGAATTTCATCGAGCGCGTTTTTGTATACGACGACTGGTGTCGCATGATCGAGGCGGGGCTGACCCGGAGCGCCCTTCTGGATTTCCACACACGACACAAGTTCCAGCTCCTGGCGCACTGCCAGAAGACCTACCGGGAACTCGGCCCCATGCTCTCCGACCTCAAGGCGGAACCGCTGGCGGATATCGCCGAACGCTACATCAACGCCTTCATGAAGGCCATGCAGAAACAGATCACGCGCGGCGACCACGCCAATGCCATGCAGCACCTGATGGGCTACCTGCGCGGTTCCATGAGCGATGCGGACCGCGAGATGCTGCACGAACAGATCGACCTGTACCAGCAGGGGCAGGTGCCGCTGGTGGTGCCCATGACCCTGCTGCGCATGGCCCAGAGGCGGGAACCCGTTGCCTATCTGGAGCGCCAGGACTATCTTACTCCCTACCCGGACGAGCTCGGCCTGCGCAACCACGTCTGATGGGCGGGCAGGCCGGGAGGCCCACACAACCAACAGGTTCCCCGTTTTGCAGAAAACCACGCTGTTACTGACCGTCCTGCTGCTTGCCGCCTGCGCGGCCCCTTCCCTGAAAGATGCGGACCGCATGCGCGCTGATGGCAACCACAAGGCCGCCGCGGAGCTCTATCGCGAGCTTGCCGATATGGGCAATCCCGGTGCGCGCATGAAGCTGTACAACCTTTACCGGGAAACCGGCACAGGTTTTGAGTCGGATGCCAAGGCCCGTGCCGCGCTCGAGACCCTGGCGAACGAACACGGCATCGCGGAAGCCCGGTACCAGCTCGGCCGGATGCTGCGCGAAGAGCGGAAACTGGAGGCCGCCGAGAAACACCTTGAAGCCGCCGCGGAGGCAGGCTACCAGCCGGCTACTGATTATCTAGAAAAGGATGATGGCCTGCTCGCCCGCGAAATCCGGGTCGCCCGCAGCTCCCCGGACCGCCAGAAACAGCTGGGGGACGAACTCTTTGAGGGCCGCAACAACGCTCCGAAAGACCGGGAACTGGCTGCCTACTGGTACCGGGTGGCCGCAGAGCGCGGCCACGCCGGTGCCCAGGCCATGCTTGGGTTCGTCCACTTCCAGGGCGAAGGCGTGGAGAAAGACGCGGAAACCGCCTACCGCTGGTACCGGAAGGCCGCCATGCAGGGCCATGTAGGGGCCCAGGCCAACCTGGGCTACCTCTATGGCGAGGGTCAGGGCACCGAACGGAACCTGAAAAAGGCCTATGCCTGGTCAACCCTGGCGGCCGAAAACGGCAGCCCCCAGGGCCGAAAGAACCAGCGCCTGTACCGGGATGCCATGAGTAATGAGGAGCGCCTGGACAGCCTCGACGAGATCCGCCGTCTGGAGGAGATCATCCACGGCGACTGACCCGCCTGCCACCGCCCGGAACCAGAAAACCCCGCGCCGGAACCACCGGGGCGGGGTTTTCTGGTTTAAGACTGATCAGCAGGCGCTCATTCCTCCCAGATCACCTTCTTGTTCTGGTCATACCACTTCGGCAGCCGCTCAGCGTAGTGATCCTCGATCACGTTGCGCTTGATCTTCATGGTCGGCGTCAGCATGCCGTTCTCCATGGTCCAGGGCTCCTTCACGATCACCGCGAATGCCAGCTTCTCGTGGTCCTCGACCTCCGAGTTGACCCGGTCCAGCTCTTCCGCCAGCTCCTTCTCGATGGTCGCGCGGTCGCCGCCCTTCTGGAGCTCCGCCTGGGCCTCCTCGGACAGGGTGATCAGGGCACAGGGCTGGGGCTGATTGGCGCCGGCCACGCAGACCACCTCCACCCTGGGATGGGTGAACCGGCCCTCGATGGGAACGGGCACCACGTACTTGCCCTTGGCGGTCTTGAACAGATCCTTCACCCGGCCAGTGATGCGGGTATAGCCATTGGCATCCACTTCCGCCATGTCGCCGGTCCTGAGAAAGCCGTCCTCGGTGATTTCTTCCCTGGTCTTCTCATCGTTCTTGTAGAACCCGAGCATCTGCCCAGGGCTCTTCACCTGAAGCTCGCCCTCGTCCGTCACGCGGTGTTCCACACCGGGGTTCGGAAGACCCACCGTGCCGACCTTGGCGTCACCCGGACGGTTGGCATGGGAATACCCGAAGTTCTCGGACATGCCGTAGACCTCAAGCAGCTCCAGCCCGATGTTGCGGTACCAGTGGATGATCTCCGGCGCCAGCGGGGCCGCCCCGGTCAGGGCCGCACGCACGTGGTCCAGACCCAGCTGCTTGAGGATCTTGCGCTTCACAACCCGGTTGAGCAGCGGAATCCGGAACAGCACCTTCTGCTTCTTCGGCGGCAGTTTGTCGCAGATGGCCAGATAGAACTTCATCCACAGGCGCGGTACGGAGAAGAACAGCGTCGGGCGCGCCCGCTGCAGGTCCTCCTGAAAGGTGTCCAGGGAGTTGGCGAAATAGAGCGGGAAACCGAAGTACAGCGAGGACGTCTGGACAGCGGCGCGCTCGGCCACGTGGGCCAGTGGCAGGTAGGAGAGCATGCGGTCGTTCTGGTCCACGGGGAAGATCTGCTTGAGCCCCTCGGCCACCGAGATCATGGTTCCGAACGAGTGCATCACGCCCTTGGGCCTGCCAGTGCTGCCGGAGGTATAGACCAGGGTGGCCAGCTCATCCGGTGACGGCAGGTGCGGCTCAGCCAACGGCTCGGTGCGCGCGACGATGTCCTTCCACTGCTCGGTATCCCTGCGCGGCGACATGGGCATGGAAATGATCGGAAGATCCGCCGGGATGTGGTTCTTGATGTCGTTCCAGCCGTCGGCCGTGCCATCGAGCTTGCCGAGCATCATCAGCTTCGCCTCACTGTGCTCCAGCACATAGGCGGCCGTGTCACCATTGAGTGTGGGGTACAGCGGCACCGAGACGTGACCGGCAGCCCAGATGGCCAGATCCGCCATCACCCAGTGGTCGCTGTTCTTGCCCAGAATGGCGATGCAGCTTTTCTCCGGCAGTTCCAGGGATCTGAGGTGGGCGGCCATGCGCAGCACCTGGTCCGCAGCCTGCTTCCAGGTGGTCTCCTCCACCGAACCGTCCGGATAGGGCTGGTTCATATAGACCATGTCCGGAGAACGCTGCGCCCAGTAGAACAGGCTGTGCAGCGTGGTGGGCCTGTCATCAACTTTGATCATCCAAGAGCTCCTGATTGTTATGGTTTATTGGAAAGGTATAAACGTCGGGATACTATTCAACTTCCCCTGTCACTGCATTGGCCTCGATGGCACATTCTCTCCAGAATTTGAATCAATGGGCGGAAGCGGATCACAAACAGTGCAGTGCCTGCCCCTTCATGATGCCCTACTGAAATCCTTGTAGCGCCCGGGCTTGCCGGCGGGTGGGCGGCCTATCTCGACCCCGGCTTTCCGCAGCTCCTTCTTCAGGTCCCGCCGGAACCGGTGATAGTCCACCTCGGTGGAGTGGCGCCCACCGGCATCAAAATCCAGGTGCGGATTGGCGGCCTCCTCCTGGATGGCCAGGCGCATGTTGGCCGGACGGGCGTAATGCCCGAGGATTTCCTGACAGGCCAGCTTCGCCTGGTAGTCCGCCAGCGGCCAGATGCAGCCCAGAGGCTGGAACAGACCGATGAAATAGAGGTTGCTGAAGTCCGCGTGCATCATCTTCCGGTACAGCGGTACCCGCTCGGCACTGCTGAAGTCGATCAACGACGGGTCGAAGAAAGGGAAGCTGATCCAGAACCCGGTGCAGGCGACCACCAGATCAAACGCTTCCTCGCGCCCGTTCTGGAAGATCACGCTGTCTCCATTGAGCTCGCGGACGGCCGGGCGCGGGTGGATGCGCCGGTGGCGGATGAAATCCAGCAGATCCGAGTTGATGGTCGGATGATGGCTCAGCACCGGCCGTCTGGGCCTGGGCAGGCCGTAGTTGCGGTAGTAATCCCCCTGGAGGAGTTTCAGAAGCCCGGTGAACAGCAGCTGCCGGATGCGGTTCGGTACCCAGGTGGGCATATTGGAGCCCAGCACATCCGTCGGCTTGCCAAACATGAACTTGGGCATGAACCACTGACCACTGCGCATACTCAGCGCGACGTGATCCGCCACCCGGGCCGTTTCCACCGCCACATCGCAGGCGGAATTACCGGCGCCGATAACAAGCACCCGCTTCCCTCGCCACTTATCACTGACCCCCTTGAAGTCGTGGGAATGCATCCAGGTGCCGTTGAACGTGCCCGGATAGTCGGGGTTCTTGGGATTCCAGTGGTGCCCGTTGGCCACCATCAGGTGGGAAAAATCCTCTTCCACGGCCATGCCGTCGGGCCCTGTCACCTTCAGGTGCCAGGTGCCGTCCTCGTTACGGGTAACCTGATCCACCCAGTGCTCGAACCGGATGACGTCCATGACACCGAAATGACGCGCATAGCTTTCAAAGTAGGCGTGCAGCTGGCGATGGTTGGGGTATTCAGGGTAGTCCTCGGGCATCGGAAAGTCTTCGTATTCCGACCACGCCCTGGAGCTGATGATGTGGGTGTTCTCGTAGACACTGGAATGGCCGGTGCGACTGTTGAAGACCCAGTTGCCACCGACCTGGTCACTCTGCTCGAACACAGTGACGTCCAGACCGGCCTCAAGGCAGTTCTTGGCTGCCGTGAGACCGCTGGGCCCGGCCCCGATGACCGCGACCCTTGGGGTTTGATCCATGATGGACTCCGTTGTGTTGTTGTTGGAATGCCGGACAACGTCCTTTTCTACCAGAAAGATTCAGACGTTATCCAGTCATTCCGGCCACAACGGCCCATCAGAAGGTCAGTTCGCGGAATCGACCAGGCTGTAGTCCAGCTTGTTCTCTTCCGGCGAGCTGTTGATGCTGCTCACGGTGCGCCAGTTTCGGCCGATGATGTACAGGATGCACGCGAAGTAGATCCCGATCACCAGGGCACCGACCCACTGGATCCTGAGGAACTCCAGCTGGAACAGCAGGGTCAGACCGATCATGGCCACCAGGTTGCCCGCAAAGTAGGGGCCCTTACCGAAGCGCTTCACCGTCAGGTTCAGGTTGTCGGTGTAAAGGCGGATCAGCGAGTCCAGCGAGTTGATGACCATGGTGATGCCCACCGTGACCATGAGGATGTTGAACACGCCCGTGGTACCAATGTCCTCCAGATGGTAGTAGTACAGCACCGTGAACCAGATACCGATGGCGATCGACGGCAGGAACAGCATCGCCAGCAGCAGCTGCCAGGTGCGCAGCCCGCCCACGAAGCGCGAAGTGAACTGGCCGATCATGATGGACCAGGCGAACCACCAGTACAGGTAGAAGGCGTGGTAGTCGCTCAGCGGCAGCATGAACTCATGGATGTTGCCGAAGTAGCCACCCAGCAGGCTCAGCGTCCCGGCAAAGTCCCCGAAGGTGCCGTTATCGGTCATGAAGGCGTAGTACCAGAACAGTGCGATCAGACCGATGAACATCCAGCTGGTGCTCACGCTCAGCACCCGCACATACTTGAGGCTGGTGCTGGAGTAGACGGCCATGGCAATGGACACGAAAACGATGCCGTAGAAAACCGTCTGCGCGGTGCCGTCATCACCCATTTCCGGAAGATACCAGGGCAGGTTCTTCAGCAGCAGATAGGCGGTAAAGGCACAGGTGCCGATGATCACTACGTTGTTGATGACCTTCACCACCGGAATCTCGAAGAACTTGATCCGTGGTTCGATCACGCAGAAGTAGAAACAGGTAAGGAAGTAGAAGCCCCAGATCAGGAAGGCCCAGAACCCGAACTCGATCGCGAGCGGGTTGGTGACGCTGTAGTCCTCCGCATAGCCACCGAATTCGGTGAGCGGGAACATGATCAGGCCCACGTCGAGGCCGGAAGTGAACAGAATGGCCATGAAGGTGAAGGTACGCACTGGTGTCACGCCCACCACCTGCAGGTTGCCCCATCGCAGGAGAATCACTGCAATCATGGTGAAAGTGAATACCAGTCCGATACTTAGCCAGGTCAACATAAACCAACTCCTTTGCTGGTTGCGGCGTCAATTTGCTTTCTTATGGCAATAATTCCCCTCCCGGGCCGCCTGGAGCCGTTTACAGGCGACCCGTATCAGCGCTGTCAACACTGGAGAGGAGAGGTGCTTAGCGGAGCACGCGCTCGGGCTCTCCGGCCCGTTGGCGCACACGCCAGTGCTCGTCCATCCCCACCGGCGCATCCAGCGGCGCCTCGGGCTGACGCCCACGGATCAGGTCCGCGGCCCGCTCAGCCACCATGATGGTCGGCCCGTTGAGGTTGCCGTTGGGGATGGTTGGAAAAACGGAGGAATCAACAACGCGCAGGCCACTGATGCCGTGCACCCGGGTTTCCGGGTCGACCACCGTCTGCGCGTCCGTGCCCATGGGGCAGGTGCAGGATGGGTGGTAGGCGCTTTCCACGGCCTGGCGCACGAAAGCATCGATGGCTTCGTCCGAAGTGACATCGGCCCCTGGCTGGATCTCTTCGTCGCGATAGTCATCCATGGCCGGCTGATTGATGATCTCCCGGGTCAGCCGCACGCAGTCCCGGAAGCCCTCCCGGTCGTCCTCATGCTGGAGGTAGTTGAACAGAATCTCCGGTGCGGCCTTCGGATCCGCGGAACGCACATGCACGTGGCCACGGCTCTTCGGTTTGTTGTGGCCCACATGCACCTGGAAACCGTGGCCGGCGAACGCCTCCTTGCCGTCGTAGCGCATGGCCGCCGGCAGGAAGTGGTACTGCAGGTCCGGCCATTCGACGCCTGCTTTCGAGCGGATGAAGGCGCAGGACTCGAAGTGGTTGGTGGCACCCAGGCCATCCTTGTTCAGGATCCAGCGCGCGCCGATCAACGCCTTACTCAGCGGGTTGAGTTTGCTGTTGAGGGAGGTCGGCTGCTTACAGCGGAACTGGAAGTAGAACTCAAGATGGTCCTGGAGGTTCGACCCCACGCCAGGCAACGCGTGATTCACCTCGATACCCGCCTTGTTGAGCACGTCCGGGTTACCGATGCCGGAAAGCTGCAGAATATGCGGCGAACCGATGGAGCCCGCAGACAGGATGACCTCGCTGTTGGCCTTCACATCCTGCACCTTACCGCCACGCTCGTAGCGCACGCCCACAGCCTGTTTGCCTTTGAGCAGCACTTTGTGCACCAGTGCGCCTGTCAGCACGGTGAGATTCGGGCGCTTCATCACTGGCCGCAGGTAAGCGTTCGAGGTGGAGGAGCGCACGCCATTCTTCACGGTCATGTGCATGGGCCCGAAGCCTTCCTGCTGGTGCCCGTTGTAATCCCGGGTTACGGGGTAGCCAGCCTGTTCCCCGGCATCAATGAAGGCCTGGTACAGGGGATTCTTCATGTTGTTGCCGTTGGAAGTCCCCACGGGGCCGGCATCACCACGGTACATGTCCCCGCCAAAAACCCAGGTTTCGGCCTTTTTGAAGTAAGGCAGACAGTTCTGGTAGTTCCAGCCCTCGGCACCATGCGCCTCCCACTCGTCGAAGTCCTTCGCGTGACCACGCACGTAGACCATGCCGTTGATGGAGGAGGAGCCACCCAAAACCTTGCCCCGCGGGCAGTGCATGCGGCGATTATCCAGGTAGGGCTCAGGTTCGGTGTGGAACTGCCAGGCGAACTTCTTTGTGTTCATGGGAATGGACAGCGCCGTGGGCATCTGGATGAAGATGCTGCGGTCGCTGCCGCCGGTCTCCAGCAGCAGGACCCGGTGGTGCGGGTCCTCTGTGAGCCGGTTCGCCAGCACACAGCCGGCTGAGCCGGCACCGACGATGATGGTGTCGTATTGGTGTTTACTCATAGGATCCACTCCAAGATGCCAACGGGCGAGGGCGGGGATCCCCGCCCTCGCCTGCTACAGAGTCAGCAGGCGCCGGTTCAGAACGGTGCTTCAATATCACCCATTCCGACGTAAACGGATTTGAGCTGGGTGTAGTGGTTAATGGTCGCCGCGCCGTTCTCGCGGCCGATGCCGGACTGCTTGTAGCCGCCCACCGGCATCTCCGAGGGTGATTCGTTGTAGGCGTTGATCCAGCAGATGCCGGCCTGGATCTGGTGGATCACCCGGTGCGCGCGTTTGATGTCGCGGGTGAAGACACCGGCGGCCAGGCCATACTGGGTATTGTTGGCACGGCGGATGACGTCGTCTTCGTCGCGGAACGTCAGGACGCTCATGACCGGGCCGAAAATCTCTTCCTTCACGATCGTCATGTCATCGGTGCAGCCCGTGAACACGGTCGGAGCCACGAAATAGCCGCCTTCAACACCCTGGGGTGAGAGCTCCTCACCACCGCAGGCCAGGGTCGCGCCCTCTTCCACGCCCTTGCGGATATAGTCCATGACCAGGTCCCGGTGCTTCGCGGAGATCAGAGCGCCAAAGTTGGTCTCCGGGTTCAGCGTGTCACCGGCAATGATGTTGTTGCGGGTACGCTCCAGCACCTTCTCGATGAAGGTCGGGTACAGGTCCTCGTGCACGAACACCCGGGTGCCGTTGGTGCAGATCTCGCCCTGGGTGTAGAAGTTCGCCAGCATGGCGGCGGAGACGGCATTGTCGATTTCCGCGTCATCGAAGATGATCAGCGGCGACTTGCCGCCCAGCTCCATGGTGACTTCCTTGAGCGTGGTGGCGGCGCCGGCCATGACCTTCTTGCCAGTGCCCACCTCGCCGGTAATGGAGACCTTGTCGATACCCGGCTCGTGGCTCAGCCAGCTGCCGACTTCGCCCGCGCCCTGGACGACGTTGAATACACCGGCCGGCATGCCCGCCTCCATGAGGATTTCCGCGAGCTTGAGGGCGCCCAGCGGGGTTTCCTCGGAGGGCTTGAAGATCATGCTGTTGCCGCAGGCCAGAGCCGGTGCGGACTTCCAGCAGGCGATCTGCAGCGGGTAGTTCCAGGCCCCGATGCCGGCGCACACACCCAGGGGCTCGCGCCGGGTGTAGTAGAAGTCGCCGCCCAGGTCCTGCTGATTGCCTTCCAGCGCCGGAGCCAGCCCCGCGTAGAACTCCAGGGAGTCCGCGCCGGTGTTCACGTCCACCTCACTGGCTTCCTGCCAGGGCTTGCCGGTGTCGAGCACTTCCACCTTTGCCAGTTCGTCATTGCGTTCGCGAAGCATCGCCACGGCCCGGTTGAGGATGCGTGCCCGCTCCATGCCGGTCATGGCGGACCAGGTAGCAAAGCCTTCGCGGGCGCTTTCCAGTGCGGCCTGGCGCACGCTTTCGTCCGCCACCTCCACTTCATAGATCACCTCGCCAGTGCCCGGGTTCACCACTTCAAAGGTTTCGCCCGTGCTGTTGGCCATGGGTTGGCCGGCCACAAAGTTCTGGTAGCGGGTCAGTGGCATGGTTCGACTCCGTGCTGTGTCAGTGTGTCGTTGATGAACGCCCGGCAGAGCGCCTCGCTCTCGCGGAAGCCCTCTTCCTGGTCGGGCCAGAGAGCGCTGCGCAGCCAGAACCCGTCGATCAGTGCGGCGGTCTGCTTCGCGGCGCTCCGGGCCGCCTCTGCCGGCAACAGCTGCCGGAATGAATAGCAGAGGTTGCTGTAGAGACGGCGGTTGTTGATGTGCTGCAGGCGCGCCAGCCCCGGTTCGTGCATCGCCCGCGCCCAGAAACTGAGCCAGGTGCGGGTGGTGGCCGTGGACCGCTGGAAGTCACTGAAGTTGGCTTCCACGATCGCCACCAGCCGCTGCTGCGGCGTGAGTGTTCCGGCCTGGGTGTGCTCCAGCAGCGCGAGCTTGAGCTCCTCAAGCAGCTGGCGCAGCGTGGCCTCGATCAGTGCCTGCTTGCCGCCGAAGTAATGGCTGATCAGGCCGGACGACATCCCGGCGGTGCGACTGATGGCGCCAATGGTGGCGCTCTGGAGCCCCAGCTCACCCACCACTTCAAGGGTGGCTTCAATGAGCTGGCGCCTGCGTTCTTCCTGTACTCCGACCTTGGGCATAAGTTGATTAACCGTTCAATTAAAATAAGGATAGCCTGCTGATCGCCATTGATCAACAGGCGCGTGATAGGTTGATGGTAACCCAACCACAGAAACCTTTCAGATCAGTAGCCTGCCGACAGGATGCATTTTCGGATTTCCGCTACACTGGCGACAGCACGCGACGCCACCGGGAGGTCCATGACCCCGCTCCGATTCATAGACCGGCTCAAGTTCTTCCTTGAACGCCAGCTCATCCGCGGCGCATTTTTCCAGCTGATGGTGGTCGGGCTGCTCATTGCCCTGATCTCGCTGATCGGTGGTCTGCTGGTGCTGCCACTGGAGGGAGCCTTCTCGGACCTGGGTGAAGCACTCTGGTGGGCGTTCCTGCGGCTGACGGACCCGGGGTATCTGGGCGATGACCAGGGCAGCTGGCGGCGGGTGGTTGCCACGCTGCTGACCATCAGCGGCTATGTGGTGTTCATGGGCACCCTGGTGGCCATCATGACCCGGTGGCTGATCAGCGCCATGACCAATCTGGAACGCGGGCTCACGCCGGTCTCGCTGAAGCACCACATTGCGGTGCTGGGCTGGACCAGCCGCACCCTGCCCCTGATCACCAAACTGCTCAGCACCACCGGCCGGATGCGGCTGTTCCTGCACCGCAATGACACCAAGCGCCTGCGACTGGTGGCGCTGGCCGAGGAAGTCTCCGCCAGCCGGGAGCACCAGCTGCGCAGCGAGAGCGGCGTCGGCCGCCGTGCCCGACAGGTCATCCTGCGCTCCGGTGACCCGCTCCAGTCCGAGGCCCTGCGTCGTGTGGCCTGCCTGGATGCGGCCGCGGTCATCATTCCCGGCAGTACCCAGGCCACGAACAGCCTTCTTAACGCGGATACCGAGACCATCAAGATCCTTCTCACCATCGCAGCCCAGGCCAAGGACCAGCGCCGGCCCCTACCCTATGTGGTGGCGGAACTGCAGGACCCGCGCCGCGAACGCATCCTGCACAGCGCCTTTGGCGGGGACCTGGAACTGGTGGCCGGGGACGCCACGCTCAGCCGTTTCATGGTCCAGACACTGCGTCATCCGGGTCTGGCCGAGGTCTTCCAGGAGATGATGATCCTGCCCGATGGCAATGAACTCTACATCCGGTTCCAGGATGAGTGGGCTGGCGAGCCCCTGGCCAGCCTCGACAGCCGGCGGCCCAGCGCGATTGTACTGGGCGTGCTTGAGCGAGCGGGAAGTGGGTGGGTGGTCCATATGAATGCGCCGTCCGAACAACGCCTGCGCAAGGGTGACGGGCTCATCCTGCTGGCACGACGGTTCGAGGATACCAATCCGGCACGCGGGCAGACCCTGGAGCCACTGCATCGCCGGCCGCGCAATGAGGGGGAGAGGCCACCCTCCCGTCACCGGCGTATCCTGATCCTGGGCTGGAACCACAGGGTGCCGGCACTGCTGCAGGAACTGGACAGTTACCCGGGCGAAACGGCGGACGTCACAGTGGCCTCGTTCTGGCCCGTGGAAGACCGCCAGAACATGATCAACGGCTATGTGCCCGAGCCTGGACGCGTCGGCTGCCAGCACGTGAAGACGGACTTCCTGATGGAGGGTGAGATTGCCCGACTGGCCCCCGAACGCTATGACACCGTCATGCTGCTGACCAGTGACCGCATGGGCAGCAACGAAGAAGCGGACGCCCGGGCCATGGTGGGCTACCTGCAGCTCCAGGATCACCTTCAGCAGGCGGGGACGTGGCCGCAGATCCTGCTGGAACTCACTGACCCGCACAATGAGGCCCTGCTTCTGGCGCGGAACAGTGAGATCTTCCTCAGCCCCGTTATGCTCAGCCACCTGCTGGCCCAGGTCGCCCTGCGCCGGGAGCTTCGCCTGGTGTATGACGAACTCTTCACCCAGGGCGGTGCCGAGATCGGCTTCCGTGCGCTTCCCGCAGAGCTTCTGGCAGCCGACACGGACTTCCGGGCGGCGGCACAGTCGGTTGCCACCAGCGGCGAAACCGCCCTTGGCATCCACCGGGCGCAACCAACCCCGGAAGGGCGCCACCTGACCCTCAACCCGGATCCCGGAGAGCCCCTGAACCTGTCAGCGGGGGACCAACTGGTGGTGCTGGGGCGCGATCCGGAAAGGCACTGACCCCTCAGCGCCCCCAGAGCCGTTTCATGATGCGGCGCGTGACTGCGGTAGGCATGGCCCCGGAGGTGGACCAGAGCCCTTTCATCGGGAAGGAAACCGGGTGGTGCACACCGCGCCCGCCCCGGATTACGGCCCACACCTGCGCGGCCACATCCTCCGCGCCCAGATTCACCCCTATACCGTCGAACATACCGGATCCGGCCCGGTTGGCGTTCACCATCCCCGTGGCGACGAAAGGCGGCATCAGGTCACAAACACGGATGTCGTACTCCTGCCATTCAATGTCCAGCGCCTCGGTCATGGCGCGCACCGCATGCTTGGTGGCGGAATAGGACGCGAAGTCCGGCGTGCCATGGATCGCAGAGGCCGAACTCATGTTCACCACCTGGGCGCCGGGCGTATCACGGAGCCAGGGGAACGCGGTATGGAGGACGTTCAGCAGCCCGGTCAGATTCACGTCCACCTGGGCCCTGTGGTCCTCCAGCGGAATCGCCTCGAAGCGCCCGACCCGCAGAATGCCGGCGTTGTTGTGCAGTACATCCAGCTGGCCCTCGGTGCGCGCGGCGAACCCCGCGAGTGCCTGGCGTACCGACGCGGCATCCGTCACATCCATGACGTGGACACTGCAGTTGGCCTCACCCAGTCCCTCCTGAAGGGTCCGCAATGCCGCTTCATCCCGATCCGCGGCTCCCACGAACCAGCCTTTCCCGGCAAACAGCTGGGCCGTGGCACGGCCGATGCCAGCGGCTGCCCCGGTGATGAAGATCGTCTTCATGGTTCTCTCCCTGTGTCAGCGTCAGCCGAGTATAACCGGGGCCCCCGGGCCCGGCGGAATGCCCAGAGCGACCCAGACCGCCAGTAATAACGGCCATACCACGGCAAAGGCGATCGCGTAGGGCAGCATCAGCGCCATCAGGGTGCCGATGCCTGCCTCGGGCCGCCATCGCTGCACAAAGGCAAGGACAATGACCCAGTAGGGATTGAGGGGCGTGATGATGTTGGTCACCGAATCCCCGATGCGGTAGGCCGCCTGGGTCAGTTCCGGGCTCAGGCCCGCCTGCATCAACATGGGCACGAACACCGGTGCCAGGAAGGCATACTTGGCGGAAGCGGAACCGATGAACAGGTTGGCCAGCATGGCGATCAGGATGAAGCCCACCGCCAGCACCGGCGCGGGTACAGCCAGAGAGGCCAGCCACTGGCCACCGGTGATGGCCAACAGCAGCCCGAGCTGGCTGTAGTTGAAAGCCTCGATGAACTGGGCCGCGACAAACGCCAGCACAATATAGGGCGCCAGTGCGGCAATGGTGGCCGACAGCATTTGCGCCACGTCGTGGTTGCTGTTCAGGGTGCCGGCCGCGAACCCGTAGGCCAGGCCGGGCAGCAGGAACAGGATCAGCAGCAGGGGGACCATGGCCTCGACCCAGCGGGCGAAGTTCTCACCCTCGCCGTGGAGTGGCGCCCCGGGAACCAGCACCGCGGCCAGCACCAGGGCCAGGGTAACCCCGAATATAAACCCGGCATGGCGCAGCCCGCGCCCGGGGTCTGCACCCACATCGTCATCCGCCCGGCTCCCATGCGCCCCGGCAAGCTCAACGCCGGCCTGCCTTGGTTCCACAACCCGGGCGGTGACCCACCACCCGAGCAGTGCCAGCACCAGGGTGGAGACAATCATCAGCCACCAGTTGGCCGTGACCGCAACCCCGTAATCGGGGTCCAGTATGCGCGCCCCCGCCTCAGTCAGCCCCGCCAGCAATGGATCCAGGGCCGTGATCACAAGGTTCGCACTGAACCCGGCGGAGACCCCGGCAAAGGCCGCTGCCAGCCCGGCCAGGGGCGAGCGTCCCGCCGCGTGGAACAGGATCGCCGCCAGCGGCGGCAGCACCACGTAGCCCGCATCCAGGGTGACCGAAGACAGAATCCCCAGCAGGACGACCATAGGCGCCAGCAGCGCCCTGGGCGTCAGCCTCAGCAGCCGGGCAAGCAGCGCTGGCAGAAGGCCGGAGCGCTCCGCCACGCCAATCCCCAGCATGGCCACCAGCACCAGCCCCAGGGGCGGGAACTGCATGAAATTGTCCACCAGGTGCGAGAGCAGCCACCAGAGGCCATCACTCTCAAGCAATCCTCGGGCCTGCACCAGTTCGCCCTCGCCGGCCGCGCCCGCGGGCTTGCGCACGGACCAGCCCGCCCAGGCGGCCACCTGGGAGAGCACCATGACCAGACTCAGGGCCATGGCGAACAGGGTGACCGGATGCGGCAGGGCATTGCCCGCCCGCTCGATCCGATCCAGCCAACGGGTTGAAGAAATCGCGGGTTTCATGTCACGGCCCCATGCGGCAGAACATCCTCCGGATAGATGGCCAGTTCGTTCTGGTGGCGTGCGAAATCCGGATCGTGCTGCGCTGGTGTCCGCAGGATGCGATCAACATAATCGGCCGGGAATGCATTCTCCCGGGCCCCGATCAGCACGTGCGCCCGGTACCAGCTGTAGGGTGTCAGCGAGGCGTCCACATCCGTGGCGGCGTACATCCGCGCCTCCAGGGAGTCCCCTTCCGGGGTCCGGGGCCGGATCAACGCCTCCTCATAGCCATTCCCCAGCCCCTCAATCCGGTCCAGGATCGGTTTCTCGCGATCCGGGATGTCATAGACCACCCCCAGGACCCAGTCACCCGGATCGCCAGTATGCAAGGCATCGCATTTGGCCGAATGGTCTTCGCGGCTGCGCTTGTGGAAGACCAGACGGTGACGGTGCAACCAGCCAACCGTCAGGAAACGGGATTCCGGGACCCGGGCCTGGAGGCGGCGAATGGACATGTTCGAGCCATAGGCAAAACAGAGCATTGATGGAACCTCTCCCGAAGACGTGCAGTGCCCGAAACTGCCACGGTTACCCGCCCCGGGCAATACATGGAATTGGAAGATCCTATAGGAGCCGGCTGAACCATAGCGTCTTTTCCGGCTAGAATGAGACATAAACCGGACCGGAGACGCTCGCTCCATGAGCGCAGAACTGTTCACCCGATGTTTTGTCGCCACCTATTTCCTGTTGATCGGCCTGTTCTTCACCGGGCGGACACTGGGGCTGAGCGCGCGTACCCGCCACTCCCATATCCATTACGGTCACGTGGGCTCACGCCCCTGGTGGAACCGCCACATATTCAATGTCTTCAGGGCCGCTATCCTGCTGATCAGTGTTCTCCGCATCGGACTGCCGGTGGATCCCTGGCTGGGCATCATCGAGCCACTCTACAGCGCGCCGGTACTGTTGTCGGGCGTGGTTCTTCTGTGTGCGGCCTTCACGGGCATCAACTACCTGCAGGCCTACATGCACGAGGACTGGCGCTCGGGGATTGATACTGAAAACCCGCCGAAACTGCTCACCACCGGGCCCTGGTCCCGGAGCCGTAACCCCATGTTCCTGATCATCATGCTGGGGCAGCTCGGCTTCTTCCTGGCACTGCCCAGCCTGTTCTCGCTGGTGTGCCTGGTGGTTGGCGTCGCGGTCCTGAGACGTCAGGCCCTGGCCGAGGAGACGAGTCTGAACACGTTGCTTGGTGCGGATTACCGCCAGTACCGGGAGCGCGTCCCGCGCTGGTTCTGAAGCGCCCCGCGCTCAGTGCTGCGCCGGGCGGTAGCCCAGCCGGAAGCCACCCCAGTGGGTACCGTTCACATAGATGGGCACTGACAGATCGTGCATGATCTCCCCGGTATCCCGCCGGTAGGTCTGCAGCAGCATGTCGCGGGTATGGCTGCCACAGCGGGCCCCGGTGCGGTCATTGAAGAGGCGTTTGCTGCGGCTCTTCACCAGATCCACCTGGGGATCCCCGGTCGGCTCATGGGCAAAGACATTGTTGTGGGTGGGCACATAGCCATCCGGCGCGGCGGTGATCGCGAAGACAATGGGTTCCAGCGACTCAACCACGGGCTCCTGAATGGCGGGAAGATGCCTATCCGTAAAGGCATCGAAGGGGCTGTGGTACTTCTGCGGGTCGGTGCCCGGGATCGGGGTGCGCTCTTTGCTGAACAGCTGTTCCCGGGTCAGCTCGCCACGCTCAAGGGCCTGCTCAAAACAACGCGCAATCTCCGCCGCCCCGGTCCTTGCCGCTTCGTAGAAGCGGCGATGGTAGCTTTCGCTGCTGTACAGCGCGAACTCAGCGTTGGTCTGCTCTGCCAGCTCCATCAGCCTTGAAGCCTGCTGCGCCAGCTCGGCAACGGCCTCATCGCTGTCGCGCATCTCATCACGCAGGCTCTCGATGGAGCCGAACATCTGCCCCAGGCTCTCCTCGTTGTGCTGGTCGCCCTCGGCAATCCACCGCACCTGTTCCTCCACCTTCCTTGAGCCAGTATTGATCTCATCCAGCTGGTGGCCAACGGCCTCGACCGAATCAAGGCCATTCTCGACACTGGTGGCCAGCTCCTTGACCCGGGTAACAATGTGGCCGGTGTCCTGCTGTATGGATTCCAGTGTGCTGGACGCCTCTTTGGTCGCCTCCGAGGTACGGCCGGCAAGCTGGCGCACCTCATCCGCCACCACCGCAAAACCGCGACCCTGCTCACCGGCCCGGGCTGCCTCGATGGCGGCATTGAGTGCGAGCAGGTTGGTCTGCTCGGCGATGCCCTCGATCACCGAGGTCACATTCTGGATGGTTTCGGATTTGTCGTTCAGCGCCTGGATCAGCGATACCGTCTCCGAGGACTGCTCGTGCACCCGCCGGACCTGCTCGATGGCTTCCCTCAACGCGGTCTGCCCCTGATCACTGACCTCGCTGGCCTGACTGGCGGCGGACGCCGCCTCCGAGGCCTGCTCCGCGGACTGGCGGATGGTTTCCATGATCCGCCCGGCGTAGTCCGTCATGTGGTTGGTGTTTTCCACCTGACGATCGAGACGACTGCGCAGTCGGTCCGCGGCATAGGAAACCTGGGCGGCCGAGACGGCATTGGCGTCAGCGCCTTCCACCAGCGTCTGCTCCAGTGCTTCACCGGTCCGTGCCTTGCGGAAAATGGAGGGCATGAGCGCCTGCAACAGAGGGTGTTCCGCCTGGGCGTCCGCGTGCGCCTCCCCCTGCACACGCTGCAGCAGTGCCATCAGGGGCAGGATTGCGGCGATTGCCCCCAGAGCCCCCGCCAGAAGAAAACGGTACAGCTCCGGGACAGGCAACCAACTGCATGCCACCGCAACCAGAAGACTCCCGCCCATACCGGCACAGGCCCGTAGTACTACCTGTTTCTGAAGCGCCCCCATACCAGCCACCCTTTGTCTGTCTTATTATTCAAGGTCTCAGGAGAGGTTAGATTATAGCCAGCACGGATGCCCTTATACTTTCGGATGAGCTGCCCCTGCGGGCTAGAGGGTCAGAAAGGGCATCAACGCCAGGTAGAGGATCACGCCAATTCCGATCAGGGCACCAATGAAGGCAAGGGGATTGTGCCGGTATCGCTGGGCGGGTGTCTCGGCTTCCCCACGGGCGAGCGCCTCTTCATGGTCGGACCGGGCCTGCTCGGCGCGCTCGGCCTGATAGTCGGCCAACAGCTGCTCCGCTTCCTCAAGCCGTGATGGGTCATCGAGCCAGATGGCTCCGAAGGACACCATCCAGCGGCTGGGCTCCGTCTCGTAATACGCAATGCCGTGCTCCTCAAGAAGCGTTTTGACTTCAAAGTATTCATCTTCGGGCACGTTGCGCAGGTTGAGGAGCAGATGCCCCATGTCAGGACCTCGTCGGTTCCGCTATCATGTGGGTCCATTGTAGCAGGCACCCGTGGTGGAGTTCCGCGCCCATGAGCAAACACAAACGCCGTCCCGTACCGGTCTTCGAACATCCGATCATCGAGACCCACTGCCACCTGGACTACCTCCAGGGAGAGCCGGTGGAAGACGTGGTCATGGCCGCCGAACAGGTGAACATCGAGCGACTGATCACGATCACGGTCTCGCCGGACAATCTGGAGACCGTCCAGCACCTGGTGGGTGCCCACCCGCGCGTCTACGGCACCCAGGGGATTCACCCGCACCAGGCGGACAACTGGCACGACGGGCTCGACCCCTTCATCCGGGAGGCCATGGCGGCAAGCCCCAAGCGGCTGCTGGCCATCGGTGAGATCGGGCTGGACTACCACTACGATTTCAGCGACCCGGAGACCCAGAAGTCGGTCTTCCGCAAGCAGCTGCAGATGGCCTCGGATCTGGACAAGCCGGTGGTGATCCACACGCGCGATGCCGATGAGGACACCATGGAGATCCTGAAGGAGTTCGAAGGGTCACTGAAGCAGCGGGGCGTTGTGCACAGCTACACCTCGGGTGAGACGCTGGCACGCTATGCGCTGGAGCAGGGCTGGTACATCGGGTTCAACGGGATCTGCACGTTCAAGAAGGCGGAGAATGTGCGTGAGATCATCGACCTGACGCCGGCGGACCGGATCCTGCTGGAGACGGATTCGCCATATCTGGCGCCGGTCCCGTACCGGGGCAAGGAGAACATGCCTTACTACCTGCCGTTTGTGGGGGAGTTCATCGCCCAGCACAAGGGGCTGGAAGTCGAAGAGTTCCTGGCGCAGGCTTACCGGAACAGTGAAGCGGTGTTCTTCAGTCAGCAGAACTGATAAATCGTTGCCTGGTAAGGGGAATGGGGGAGTGCTCTCCCATTCCCCTTACCGATCAGGCGTTATTGGTGATTCGGCTGCACCAGAACCCAGGGAGCGACAACCAGAGCCCAGACTGTCGCATCCGAATCATGCCACCCCTGGGCCTCATCCGGCTTAACCTCACCCACGGACCCATCCTGGATCCACTGCTGGAAACGGGCCTTGTCATCCCGCACCAGTGACAATCCAACCTCGATCAGATCCTGCCCCGGGGCAACGCGTACCACATTGCCTCGGGCGTAGAACCGCTGCAGCTCCACCCAGCCGATCTGGGCCGTCTCCTGGTGGAGTTTGGCGCGGAGTTCGTCGTCGTTTTCAGGAATTCCGTCAGTTTCAAGGGACATCAGCGTCTCCAACACGTTCGAAAGCAGGGGATCGGGGAGGGCTTTCAGGGAAGCTCTGGAGCCAGGGATGGCGGAAGAGCAGCCTACATGGATGTACTCGTGGCGATTCCCTGAAAGCCCTCCCCGATCGCCTGCCTGCTACCAGTCAACAATCTGGTGACAATAGAAACAAAAACGGGTGGCCCGAAAGCCACCCGTTTTCCTCGGATCAGCCTCCCGAAGAGGCTAACCCATCAACCGCCAGAGTTCACTTGGCGATCATGTTGCGCAGCACGTAGTGCAGGATGCCGCCGCTGAGGTAATAGTTCATCTCGTTGGCGGTATCCACGCGGCAGATCACCTCGGTCTCCGTGGTGCTGCCGTCCGAGCGCTCGGCAACGAGCTTCAGCACCTGGCGCGGCTCCAGATTCTCATCCAGACCCTTGATGCTGATCTTCTCCTCGCCGGTCAGGCCCAGAGTCTGGCGGTTCTCGCCATCCTTGAACTGCAGCGGCAGAACGCCCATGCCCACCAGGTTGGAACGGTGGATCCGCTCGTAGCTCTCGGCAACCACGGCTTCCACGCCCAGAAGGCGGGTACCCTTGGCGGCCCAGTCACGGGAGGAGCCGGTGCCGTACTCCTTGCCGGCAATCACAACCAGCGGCGTACCCTGCTTCTGGTACTCCATGGCCGCATCGTACATCGCCATCTGCTCGCCGGTGGGCACGAACTTGGTGAAACCGCCCTCGACGCCGTCCAGCATCTCGTTCTTGATGCGGACGTTGGCGAAGGTACCGCGCATCATCACTTCATGGTTACCCCGGCGCGAGCCGTAGCTGTTGAAGTTCTTGGGATGCACGCCCTTCTCCTGCAGGTACTTGCCTGCCGGGGAATCCGGCTTGATCGAGCCGGCCGGGCTGATGTGGTCCGTGGTGATGGAGTCACCGAACAGCGCCAGGATATTCGCACCCTCGATGTCCTTCGGCGGCTGCAGCGGCTTCTCAATGCCCTCGAAGAACGGCGGGTTCTTCACGTACGTGGACTCGTCGTCCCACTGGTACGTCTCGTCCTTGCTGAACGGAATGCCCTGCCAGACTTCGTCGCCCTTGAAGACATCCGCATATTCCTTGCGGAACATCTCGTCGTCGACCTTGGACACTTCGTGGGCGATCTCCGCATTGGAGGGCCAGATGTCCTTCAGGTAGACCGGGTTGCCACTCTGGTCGTTGCCCAGCGGCTCGTTCTCCAGGTCGACACGGGTAGTGCCGGCCAGGGCATAGGCCACAACCAGGGGCGGTGACGCCAGCCAGTTGGCCTTCACATCCGGATGCACACGGCCCTCGAAGTTCCGGTTACCGGAGAGCACGGAGGAGACCTGCAGGCCGCCTTCGTTGATGGCTTCGCCGATTTCGTCCATCAGCGGGCCGGAGTTACCGATGCAGGTGGTGCAACCGTAGCCAACCAGGTTAAAGCCAAGCGCATCCAGCTCCTTGCTCAGACCGGCGGTATCCAGATAGTCGGTTACCACCTTGGAGCCGGGTGCCAGAGAGGACTTGACCCAGGGCTTGCGGTCCAGACCCTTCTCACGGGCCTTCTTGGCCACCAGGCCGGCGGCCATCAGCACGCTCGGGTTGGAGGTGTTGGTGCAGGAGGTAATCGCCGCGATCACCACGTCGCCGTGGCCGAGGTCGTAGTCCTGACCCTTGACCGGTACACGCTTGTCCTTGTCCTGAACACCAGCGTCATCCAGCAGCTTCTCGAAGGTGCTCTTCATGGCCGGCATGTCGACCCGATCCTGGGGCCGCTTCGGGCCGGCCAGGGAGGCCTTCACATCGCCCAGGTCGAGCTCCAGCGAATCGCTGAACTTGGGCTCGGGCTTGCTGGAATCGCGCCACATGCCCTGGGCCTTGCTGTAGTCTTCGACCAGCTTGATCTGCTCGTCGCTGCGGCCGGAGAGCTTGAGGTAGTTCAGGGTCTCGTTGTCGACCGGGAAGAAGCCACAGGTCGCACCGTACTCAGGCGCCATGTTGGAAATGGTGGCACGGTCGGCCAGCGGCAGGTTGTCGAGACCGGGACCGTAGAATTCGACGAACTTACCAACCACGCCCTTCTCGCGCAGCATCTGGGTCACAGTCAGTACCAGGTCAGTCGCGGTCACGCCTTCCTTCATGGAACCGGTCAGACGGAAACCGACCACTTCCGGGATCAGCATGGAGATCGGCTGACCCAGCATCACCGCTTCCGCCTCGATGCCGCCAACACCCCAGCCCAGGATGCCCAGGGCGTTGATCATGGTGGTGTGGGAGTCGGTGCCGACCAGGGTGTCCGGGTAGACCTGGGTCTCGCCGTCCTGCTCCTTGGTCCAGGCAACCTTGCCCAGGTACTCCAGGTTGACCTGGTGGCAGATGCCGGTGCCCGGCGGAACCACGCGGAAGTTATCGAATGCTTCCTGGCCCCAGCGCAGGAATTCGTAACGTTCGCGGTTCCGCGTCATCTCGATGTCGACGTTGGCGCGGAAAGCGTCGGAGGTGGCGTACTGGTCGACCATCACTGAGTGGTCGATAACCAGGTCCACCGGCGACAGCGGGTTGATCTTCTCGGGATCGTCACCGGCCTTCTTGACCGCATCACGCATGGCGGCAAGGTCCACGACACCGGGTACGCCGGTGAAGTCCTGCATCAGAACACGCGCCGGGCGGTACTGGATCTCACGGCTGGAAGAGCGGTTCTTCAGCCAGCCGGCAATGGCTTCGACATCATCCTTCGTCACGGTCTCATTGTCTTCGTGACGCAGCATGTTCTCGAGCAGAACCTTGAGTGAAACCGGCAGCTGCTGCAGGTCACCGAGATGCTTCTCGGCTTCCGGCAGGCTGTAGTACCGGTACTGTTTGCCGCCAGACTCGAGGGTCTGGGCGGTCTTGAAACTATCGACAGGCGACATGGCATCCTCCCTATGTAGGGTTATTCGACGGGCCGATTATACCAGACAGCGGTTATTCAAGCGGCCCGGATCGGTGGCGGATTGTACTGGAAATGAACAGAGAACTGTAGGTGTAACCCGAGATCGGTTACGGGGGGTCAAATCAGTAACGGATGGTCAGCACGTTGTACACCAGCAGACCACAAGCGCCGAGCAGCGCCAGCCAGGTGCCCGCAACGCCCGCTGCGCGGGCCGCATGCCAGCGCCCCTGGGCTTCGTGCATACCCCACGCGTGGCCGATCCGGCTGACCAGGAAAAGACCTCCCACGGTGTGCAACGCGGCATAGGCCACCCCGTTCATCTCCGCAATGAACATCAGCACCAGCATCAGCGGCATGGACTCGATGTAGTTGCCGTGGATGCGTGAGGCCACATTCAGCTGCTGATGCCCGCCATCACCAACACCCACCCCCAACTGCTGGCGCAACGCCACGACCCGCCACACCAGGATCAGTTTCAGGACCACAAAGACAACAGCATAGAAGGCAGTCGCGGGTGCGAGCATGGAGTCTCCTCGGTTCAGGCGTTTTCGGGCATGGCATCCACTGCTGGCTGGCCGGTCTCGGGGTCTACAGAGACGGTCAGCACCAGCGGCTGACAGCAGACGAAGCAGTCCTCCACATAGGTCTGGTCACCCAGGGAGCAGTCGACCAGGACATCGATCACCTCCCCGCAGCAGGGACAGGGCACGGGTACCGTCTCGGTCAGCGCCATAGGGTCTCAGCCTCCTGAACCGCTGGTGTAATACCAGGTCGACAGCCAGCCGGCGACATGCTCCTCCGGCATGGGCCTGCTGAGATGATAGCCCTGCATGATGTCGCACTGCATGTTCCGCAGCAGCTGCGAGGTGTCATCGCTTTCCACGCCTTCGGCGACCACTTCGAAACCAAGATCATGACACATGTTGATGGTGGTGCGCACGATGGTGGCGTCCTCCCGGTTGGCGTCCATTTCCCGCACAAAGGAACGGTCAATCTTGATCTCGTGAACCGGCAGCTTGCGGATGTAGGACAGCGACGAATACCCGGTGCCGAAATCGTCAATGGCAAGGCGGATGCCGGCGTCATAGAGACCGCGTAATGCCTGGAGGGCGTTGATGGGATTAACCATGGTGGCGGTCTCGGTCACTTCCAGAATCAGCCGCCCGGTGGGCAGTCCATGGCGCTCGAGCAACCCCAGAACCATGTCCGCGAACGCCGGTTCCTCCAGATTGCGTGCGGAGATGTTCACCGCCATGCGCACGGGATGGCCGGCGGCATCCATGGAAGCGCCAAAGAGCAGGGAGCGATCCAGAACCCACTGGGTCAGAGGCTGAATAAGGCCGGTCTGCTCCGCCATGGGGATGAATTCATCCGGGGGGATGAATCCGTGATCCGGATGGTTCCAGCGCAGCAGCACCTCAAAGCCACACACCTCCCCGGAGCTCAGCCGCACCTGGGGCTGGAAGTACAGCGCCAGACTGTCCTCCCTGATGGCCCGGCGGAGCTCGGTCATCAGGGTAAGGCGGCGCTCACTGTAGGGATTCATGGACTCAGTATAGGTCGCCACGTGGCTGACGCCGCTCTCGGCCTGATCAAAGGCGATGAAGGCGTGGCGGAGCAGGGTGGTGATGTCGGCACTGTCCTCCGGGTAAAAGGAACAGCCACCGACCATCCGCATATCCAGGCTCAACCCGCGGAACTCCATCGGTTGGCGCAGCGCTTCCACGAGCGCCTCCATCTGGCCATGCATGGCCTCTGTCTCCCGCGGATGGAAGGCGCAGGCGAAGGTAATGCCCTCCACATGCGCAACGGCACAGGGGCTACCGCTGATGTTCTCGATGATGACCGAATCCGGGAGTCCCAGGACCACCTCATTCATCCGCCATGACAGCTGGTACAGAAGCTGGTCCGCGTTTTCATGGCCCAGGGTCTTGTTGATGTCGTCAAAGCCCCGGAAATGAATCAGCACCAGCGCCAGACTGCAGTCCCGCCGATGGTCCACACGCTCAGTGCACCCGCCCAGCACCACCTCCAGAAGATTGCGGCCCGGCAGCCCTGTCAGGCCATGGTGCCGCGCCTGCTCCAGCAGGCTCTGCTCCATGGATTCTCGCTCCTCCATGGCCTTCAGGCGGGCGCGCTGTTCATAGCTGAAGCGCTGCCCCATCGCGAACGTCAGCACCAGCGCCTGGGAGACCGCCCCCAGTTCCACGCCATAGCGCGTCAGGAAGTTGGAGGGCACCAGCCCGGCCACCAGCAGTATCCAGGCCATCGATCCCACCAGCAGCATGATCCAGGCCCCCATGAAGTATCGGGCAGCCCGGTGCCCCCGGACCATCATCGCAAGGCCGATGAGGAACATGATGAGACTCACCATGCCCGCCAGCATCACGGACAGCCGGGTGGACAGGTCATAGCTGATGAAGAATGCCGCCACGGTATTCAGTGCAGTGACAATGGTCAGGCCATGGAAAACATTGCTCCGGACGCGCATCTCCGGCGTGATGTTGAGGAAGGTCCGTGCGAACAGGCTGAAAAAGAGCGCGATCATGGCGGAGGACACCAGGGTCACACGCTCATTGATCTCCGGATAGCTCGGATAGAGGAACTGGAAGGCCATGCCGTGGAGACTGGCCATAAGCACCAGAAGCGTGGCATTGGTGAGCACATAGTAGAGGTAGCTGCGTTCACGCAGTGCGCCATAAAGGAAGACATTGAAGGTGATGATGATCAGCAGCATGCCGTAGAACATGCTGCGACCCACCATGTCCGTCTCATTCACCTCAAAAAAGGTCTCTGGCTTCCACAACATCATCGGAACCTGATGGGAACCGGACGTCCTGACCCGAAGATAAATCCGGCTCTCTGACTCCGGCTCGAGCTCCATCGGCAGAATGAAGGTCCGGTGGCCCATGGGTCTGGACTCGAAAGGGTAATGGTCCCCGGTCAGGTGGCTTTCGACAATGGTCCCACCACGCACCCGATAGAACTCTATATGATCCAGCAGCGGGTATCGGATCTCCAGAAGCCGCTCTACCGGCTGTTGAAGCGGGTTTTCCAGCCGCATCCGATACCAGTTTGTGCCCGCGGTATAGCCGAAATTGGCCACATCCCCCTCCACCGGCGACCAGTCCGGGCTGACCTCCCCTGCGAGAATAGCGGGCATGGTCACAGAGCGGTCGGCCGGCTCAGACCAGTACTCGAGGCTGTGGGTAGGATTCTGGCTGGTGGTGCCGGGCAGTACCGTAACCGCGCCCGCAGCGGACAGACTCGCAAGCACAAGCGCCAGCGCGAGCATCGCTCCAACGGCGCCCCGGTATGCGGTCCAGATGTGCAATGCGACCCTGCCCATGGATACTCCTGAGCCTGTGTCTTACCGGCTGCAGTATAGACAGTGAGCTGCGGCTGTGCCTGCGACTTCCGGACAGTCCGTCAGCGCAGCTGCTCCAGAAGTGCCGCATGGGCCCGCATGCCACGATGGAAGCAGGTCACCTCGAATTTCTCATTGGGGCTGTGCATGCCGTCATCCTCCAGGCTGAAGCCCATCAGCAGCGTATCGATGCCGAGGATGTCCCGCGCCCAGGCCGCAATGGGGATAGAGCCGCCGCTGCCCAGCAGAACCGGCTCGCGGTCATAGACCGCATCCAATGCGCTCAGGGCGGCCTTGAGGTACCGGGATTCCGTGGGAATACGGATGGCCGGGGCCGCCGAGTGCACGGTGAGCTCAATGGAACAGCCCGCCGGCGTGTGGTCATCAATGAAGCGGCGCAGGCTCTCGATAATGCGGTCCGGGTCCTGGTCCGGCACCAGCCGGAAGCTCACCTTGGCGCTGGCCTCCCGGGGGATCACCGTCTTGGCGCCGTTGCCGGTGAAACCGCCAATGATGCCGTTGATGTCGCAGCTGGGCCTCGACCAGACCCGTTCCAGCAGGCTGCGGTCCGACTCACCACCGCCTGCAGTGGTCACGCCAGCGGAGGCAAGGAAGCCGGTATCGTCCATATTGAGGGCTTTCCAGGCGGCCAGCTCCTCGTCGGAGGGTTCCACCACGCCGTCGTAGAACCCGGGCATCTGAACCCGGCCCTTCTCATCCTGGAGTGCGCCGAGTACTTTTGTGAGACCATTGATCGGGTTTTCGATGGCACCGCCGTAGAAGCCGGAGTGCAGGTCATGGCCCGGGCCACGACAGGTCAGTTCGGTGTAGAGCAGGCCACGGAGGGTGTAGGTGATGGCAGGGGTGTCCACGTCCCACATGCCGGTATCGCTCACCACGCAGACGTCGGCCTTGAGCTCGTCCCGGTAGCGCTCCAGCACTGGTCGGAGGTTCCTACTGCCAACTTCCTCTTCCCCTTCAAGCAGCACCGTCACCTGTATCGGCAGACCGCCGTGCTCCGCATGCCAGGCCTTCAGGGCCTCGACCCACATCATCAACTGACCCTTGTCGTCGACCGCGCCCCGGGCAACCATCTTCCGGCCATGGGGACTGTCCTCGAGCGTCGGCTCAAAGGGCTCGTTGCGCCACTCCTCATACGGCTCAGGCGGCTGCACGTCATAGTGGCCGTAGTAGAGCACGTGGGTGGCATCATCCCCGGGGCCTTCATGATGGCCGATCACCACCGGGTGACCCTCGGTTTCGCGGATCTCAATGCGGAATCCCAGCGGCGCCAGCTCATCCAGAAGCCACTGCGCTGCCTCGCGCATGGCGCTCTCATAGGCTGGATCCGTACTGACACTGGGAATACGCAACAGGTCGGCCCAGCGCTCGATGGATCCCTCGAGGCCGTTATCGATGCGTTGCAGGACGGATTCCAGCATGAGGCGCTCCTTGTTCACCGGTTTCGGGGCTTTCGAGCATAGGGGAGCAGCCACGGGCGAACAAGTATTTGAAGGCACCGCGCGATCACCGTACCCTCGCGGATAACAGGGGGTAGGCCATGACCAATACTGATGGAACCGTTCCGTTCTGGGAGCGCAAGCAGCTGGAAGCAATGACGGCTGATGAGTGGGAATCTCTCTGCGACGGCTGCGGGCGCTGCTGTACCCATAAGCTTGAAGACGCGGATACCGGTGACGTCTATGCCACGCAGATCGCCTGTCGGCTGCTCGACTGCGAGAGCTGCCTGTGTTCGGACTACCCCAACCGCTTGAGCGAGGTGCCGGACTGCCTCCAGGTCACCCCCTCGATCGCGCGCAACAGCGACTGGCTGCCCAAAAGCTGCGCCTACCGGCGGATCGCCGAGGGTCGGGGGCTGGCCTGGTGGCACCCCCTGGTTTCCGGTTCACGCGCCACCGTCCATACAGCGGGAATCTCGGTGCAGGGTCATGTTCTTCCCGAGCCCATCGTCGACCCGGAGGACTATGAGGAGCACATCGTCGACTGGATCCAGGAGGAGCCCGCCCCCGTTTCTAAAGGGGCTCAGTGAGGATCCTTAAACGGCATATATAACGACCCCATAACCTCCTGGTAGACACCTTTTTCCTTGAGACCCCTGAGTTCCCGGGACAGGGCCTGGATGAAGGCCCGGTTTTTCGCCGTATCATGGCAGTTGATGCGGTCGTAGCTCTCGAGCAGGGGGCGGTCCGGGTCATAGTTCAGCCCATCCAGATGGGGCCGGATGTCCGGGAGGGCGGCGATGAGAGCGTCCAGACGGCCCATTTTCAGCATCTGGACCGCTTGCGCCTCGGAGGGTACCGACTCCAGCGCCATATCTCCCTTTATGGTCGGGCCCAGATACAGCTCATGCCCCTTGATACTCCCGACAACCCGGCCTTCCAGCGCCTCAAGGGACTCAATCGGAGGGTCTTCAGCAAGTGTGAAGATATGGAAGCTGAACCTGCCAAGGGGATAACTGTAGACGATGGCGTCGCTGCCAATGCGCCGACGCACCACATCCGTCAGTGAGAGCAGGCAATCAACCCGGGATTCCTCAAACATCCGAAGGGCACGCCGGTATGGGTAGAAAACCGGTTCCACCTTCACATCCAGCGGCTCCAGGGCGCGCGCCATCAGCCGCTGATAGATGCCGGAACCATCCGGCTCAATCAGGTTGGCCAGATTGGGCGCTGCCACGGTCACGCTCTGGCCAGCATGCACACCCGCTCCTGATGTCAGCACCAACGCCAGCACGAGGCATGCACGAAAGCATCCATTCCGCCTCATCGATCGCCTACCCATGAACCTGGTTCGATTGCGTCAGGTTAATGTTATTTGTGACCGATCACGAGCCCGAATTGCAATGATCGGTTAATTCGCCCAGGAGGCAGGCCCAACGCTGGAATCCATCACCCACAGAATCGGTGTTTCTTTTTTTAACTGGACGTTCAATCAAAATAAAATTACCCTCTCGCAACTCGGAGTTTCGGAAATCCCTTAGAAAAGGAGTCTATGCAATGAAGAAAAAGTTGATCGGTGCCGCAGTAACAGCCGCCATTTCAGCCACCGCCCCCTCACTGGCCGTTGCGACGACCAATATTTCAGCGGGGGTTTGGGCGACCTACCGGCACGTGACCAATTCCGATTTCAGCTCGCTCAAGTTCAATGAGAACCTGGATAACGAGACCGGGGGCGATATCGGTGAAGAAACCTTCATTCTGTATGGTGACCACACTCAGGATGACGGGCCATGGCGTTTATCGACTGAGGTGCGCTTTGGGCCAGGCAGCTTCACCGACCCAGTGAACAACTCAACGGGTGACCGATTCGCGATCCACAAGCTGTGGGTCGGACGGGACCTGAACGAGAACTGGGACGTTAAAATCGGTAAGTCTCAGGTGCCGTTTGGCTGGAAGACCGTGAACTTCTGGCCTGGTGACATGCTTCAGGGCGGTTACGGTGACCAGATGGATGTTGGCGCCAAATTCACAGGGCAAATGTCCGATCTGGATATCTCGATTGCCTATTTCCATCAGGATGACTGGGGTGAAACCAGCACTGACACTGTCGACGACAACGGGCACTGGGGCAGTTTCAAAGGGATTCCCGCGACCTACCGTAAGATTAAGACAGGTGTCGCCGACGTCAGCTACACCTTGGAGCAAGAAGGGAACAGCTCGACATTCGGCCTATCGGCACAGACGGGTATTCTCCAGGACATTGAAGACCTCGGAAACAAATGCGACACGACAACCTGCAGCACTAACGATGACGGCTCGCACAGCGCTTTTGCTGCATACTTTGAAGGATCATACGGATCCATCACCACCAAAGCGGAAGTGATCCGCGTTAAACGCGATATCCCCGATGCTGGCGTTCAAGCGGATATAGAAAACACCCGCTATGCGGTTCAGGGCGGTTACACGTCAGGTAACTGGTTCGCCTACCTGGATGCGACCGCAGCAACAACGGATACGGATACGAACAAGGCCGATACCGTTTACGGCATCTCTCCGGGCGTCCGGTATGATTACGGGCCTGGCTGGGTTTACGTCGAGTACCTGAACTCCAATGGTGATATCGATGGCAACGGCGATATCTACGAGTCGGACTTCGACGCCATGTACGTGACCATGGACTACTACTTCTGATCCATGCCCCACGCCACCGCCATTGATGATGGTGGCGGTGGCGTCCCCAGAAGCCCCCCACCCTATCCCCAGACCAAGCCGGCTCACCCTGGAACCGGAATGGTTTCACCCACAACCAGGCGTGTTACCAACTGGCTGCTGTGATAGGTTTGGCAACCATGATCCGAAGCGCTATCTACGACACACTGATCCTCAGGCTGACCAGCCGCTGGTACGCTGAAGTGCTGGAACGGTTGCCTGCGGGCGCCTCCGTACTGGATGTCGGCATCGGAACCGCCGGCGCCCTTATTGCCAATGCCGAGCATGTCACCCGCAAACAGCTGCACATCACCGGTATCGATATCGACGGGGATTACGTGGAACGGGCACAGCAGCGGCTGGCGCAGTCCAGCCTGAGTGATCGGGTCGTGGTCCACCAGGAATCCGTCTACGCTCACCAGGGCGGCCCCTATGATGCCATCTACTTCTCTGCCAGCTTCATGCTGCTGCCCGAACCTGAACAGGCACTGCGCCACTGCTGCACGCTCCTGAATTCCGGCGGCCGGATCCATTTCACCCAGACCATCCAGAACAGCCACTCCAGAATGATGGAGGCGTTCAAGCCCGTGCTTCGACGCCTTACCAGCATCGACTTCGGACGAGTCACCTACGAGGCCGACTTCCGGGCGCAGATCGAGGCAGCGGGACTGGAGCTGGAAACCTTCACAACCCTCGAAACCCACGGCGACCGGGCGTCCTGTCTCGCGGTTGCCCGACCCCGGAACCTCTGACAAAACGCCCGGTGTTTCATAACATGGAACCGGTAGCGGACCATGAGCGTCTGTTCAACTGCAGACGCAACCATTTCCATGCCCGAGGAAGCAGACATGTACAGACAACTCGCTTTGATGATCGTAACCGCGTTGACCCTCACCCTCAGCTCAGGGGCGATGGGGCAGGATGGCCCTCCGGATCACGCCGCCGGCAAGGGTAAGGAACGCGCGGAAAAGGCTCGCGAGCGGGCAGAAGAGCAGCGTGAAGGAGCGCAGGAGCGCGCTGAAGAAAAACGGGAACAAGCCCAGGAGCAGGAAGAAGACGCGAGGGAAGACGCTGAGGAAAAGCGCGAGGAAGCCCAGGAACGTGCTGAAGAAAAGCGGGCACAGGCGAAAGAGCGCGAAAGGGAAGCTCGCGACCGGGATGATCGGCAAAAAGAGAAAAAAGGCAAGCAGAGCAAGCGCCAGGGAGACGACATGCCCGCCGGACTCGCCAAAAAGGATGGCGCCCCTCAGGCCGGTAAAGGAAGCGAGAAGGGCCAGCAGAAGCGCCAGGAAAACAGCCAGGGCTGGTGGAAGTTCTGGGATTGAAGCCCCGATCAGCGGACCGGATCACACCCTCTTGTGGCCAGTGCCAGGTTGGTGCTGATCCGGATCTGCTCGTAGTAACCTTCAGCCGATTCAATACCCTCGGCGGCGTAAGCTCCGGCTGAGGGACTGAGCATAAGAGACAGCTCCTTCAGCGCCTGTGCGGACTGGCGATCACGCTCATACGCCTGGAACGCCTGCCGGATCTCACCACAGCTGACGCCTTCCTCGTCTGAAACCGCCGCTGTAAGCTGGCTGGACGTCTGACACCCGGAAACGGCAAACAGTGCAACAATAAGCACCAATACTGAACGCTTCACACCACCCCCTGCTGGTCCACTGCCCCTTATAAGGGTCACATTGTAAATCATATCGATGCCTCGGTGTTCGACGTTCCCAGAGCCGGGAAGCCGCTGGACGCTTGTCACTTCATCTCGAAACCGCGTTTCACCAGGAAATCCCGCATGTGCGGACGCAGTTTGGTATCAAACAGCGGCGTCAGATTCTGTGACCAGTTGCTGTCCTTATTGCCGCCAGTACGGGCCTGGTAGTAGCGCTGCATGGTCTGGTCGAAGGCCTCAACCTCATCCGGGTCCTCGTTGTAGACATCCTCCTTAAGGATCGCCTCCGCCGGCAGGCGGGGCTTCACCTCCGGATCCTGGGCCGGATAGCCAAGGCACATGCCGAAGACCGGGTAGACATGCTCCGGCAGCTGCAGCAGGTCACTGACGGCCTGCGGGTTATTGCGGATACCGCCGATGTAGCAGATCCCCAGACCCTCGGATTCGGCCGCCACCGCCATATTCTGGGCCATCAGCGCGGTATCCACGCTCGCCACCAGAAGCTGCTCGGTCATGCCCCGCACCACGTTGGCGCCGGTACGCTCCGCTGCATCCGTGGGCCGCTTCATGTCGGCACAGAACACCAGGAAATCCGAGCAGCTCGCGATATAGCCCTGGCCGCCGGCCAATTCGGCAATCTGCTCACGGTTCTCCGGCCTGGTTACGTGGATCACGCTGTAGGCCTGAATGTGGCTGGAAGTAGCCGCGCTCTGGCCGGCACGCACCAGCTCCAGCAACAGCTCATGGGGAATCTTTTCCTCGGTGAACTTGCGAATGGAGCGATGGGACTTCAGAAGCTCGATAACTGAATTCATGAATCCTCACTGCAGATGAACACGTTCGGGTACCCAGAGGATACCCGATTTCCAGGGATTACAGTTGCTGCTGCGTGGGCCGGATGATCAGCTCATTCACATCCACATCACCGGGCTGCTCAATGGCATAGGTTATGGCCCTGGCGATGGCATCGGAGCCGATGGCAACGGAATACAGCTCATTTGCCGCTTCCTGTGCGCCCGGGTCCGTAATATGGTCGGTGAGCTCGGTTTCAACCGCGCCGGGCGAAATATTGGTTGCGCGGATCTCACCGTTCGACTCCTGCCGGATGCCTTCCGAGAGCGCCTTGACCGCGTACTTGGTGGCGGAATAGACCGCAGCGCCGGGAAAGACCGTGTGGCCCGCAACCGAGGAAAGATTGATGATATGGCCGGACTGCTGCTCCCGCATGGTCGGCAGCACCGCCGCCAGGCCATACAGAACGCCCTTGATGTTAATATCAATCATGGCATCCCACTCATCAACCTTGAGTTTGTCCAGCGGCGCCAGCTGCATCAGCCCGGCATTGGCGATCAGCACATCAATACGGCCATAGGTTTCCCGGGTCTGATCCGCCAGCGCCTGCATGGCGTTGCGGTCAGTCACATCCGCCACCTGGTAGCTCGCTTCGCCACCCGCCGCGTTGATGGAATCGGTCAGTGTTTTCAGTCGGTCTTCACGCCGTGCTGCCAGCATCAGCCTGGCGCCTTTATCGGCCAGCATACGGGCAGTGGCCTCACCCAGGCCACTGCTGGCACCGGTTATGATGACGGTTTTTCCCATAATGTCGGACATGGTCATAACTCCTCGTGATTTGAATTGCCGGGTCGCCTGTTTGCGAGTACCGATCATCCGCGGCCTGAGCCGTTTGATCTGGCGGACACCATGGGGTATTGGGTAAAATTCATCTAATTTATCTCTGTTATTCCAGATATTTTAATATGACATATCCATGCGCTATGACCTGAACCTGCTGAGAACCTTCATCGCACTCCTGGAAGAGCGCAGCGTCACGCGCGCCGCCAAGCGCCTGGGCATTACCCAGCCGGCACTGAGCAACACCCTGACCCGCTGCCGGGAACTATTCCAGGATCCGCTTTTCATCCGCGAACGTTATGGCATGAGGCCAACCGAGAAGGCCCTCGCCATTGGCCCTGCCATCCGCGATGCGCTGGGGGAAATCGACCATCTGGTGCTGGAGCAGCAGACCTTCGACCCGGCGACGACAACCCAGCGGTTTGTGATCGCCGCCAATGACTACGTGGAATACGTGTTCGTACCAAGACTTGTCGAACGCCTGCAGTACCGGGCACCGGGTATTCAGATCCGCATTGTTCCCTACGGCGCGGACCTGGCGGAGACCGGCGTGGCCGCCGGAGATACCGCTCTTGTACTGGGGCGGATTGTGGACCCACCGGACAACCTGGTGGTGCAGCCATTGATGGAGGACGGTCTGGCCTGTGTCCTGCGGGCGGACCATCCCTTTCAGGGCGATCAGCTCACGCGCGACGCGTTCGAGAGCCTGAAGCACGTCAATATGCTACCTCCCGGCCGCCTGAAGAAGGGTCTGTTTGAGGCGCTCGGCCGGCAGGGTCTGGAACGGGATGTGGCCGTCTCCGTAACCCACTTTCTCTCCATCCCCGAGTTGATCGCCACCACGGACTACTGCACTACGCTCCCCAACCTGATCTGCCGGCGCTTTGTGCGAGACCCGCGCCTGCGGGTCGTGACACCTCCAGCAGACCTTGGCACCTTCCCGGTGCACCTGGGCTGGCATGTGCGCTACCGACAGGATCCGGCGCATCAGTGGTTACGGGAGCAGATCCATGACGTAGGCAGGGAACTCATGGCCGAAGGGGAAGGGGCCCGCTGAAGGTAACGGATAACGGACTGAAAAGGATCACCCCTTCACGCGGCCATGGCGCTTCTGCATCATGCGCAGCCAGAACCCGAGCCCTACGGCGACTACAGCACCGGCGACCAATCCGCTCAGGTCAGCCGCGAACTCGGCGACGGCAGTCAGACTGCTCGCGAACAGATACCCCAGGCCCACATACAGCGCCACCCATACCGTCTCCCCGGCCACACTCCATACACTGAAGCGCGCCCAGCGCATGCGCCCAGCGCCCGCCGCGAAGTTGACATAGGGCCCGAGCGGGCTGACGAACCATCGGCTCAGAAAAACGCCCATACCGCCCCAACGCTCAACAGAAGCGTGCGCCCGACCCAGCAGTGCGGCCCGGCCCCGGCGGGCCTCCGCCCAGCGCTCAAGCCATCCCGCGCATGAGCGCCCGAGCAGGTAGCCGGTCTGGTCACCACTCAGGGCGCCCCCATAGGCCGCCAGGCTCACCGAAGCGAGAGGCAGGTCGCCTGAGGCCGCGAAGGCACCACCGGTGAGCATCATCAGCGATGCCGGCACGGGCACCGCCAGACAGCTCAGGAAGGTTACGGCAAACAGGGCGGCGCTGCCGTAGGTGGCAACAAGGAGAAAGACCGTGTCCGTCATTCCCTGTCACCCTTTTGGGCACGTACGGCTTCGTCAATACGGCGCTGTATCTCCTCGAGGGTCAGGCTGGAGGCCTCAGCGATCTCCTCGAGCGTGTGGCGCTCACCATCAACGGGCTCCAGCTCCAGCGCTTCACGCACCACCCCGGGCGGCAGGTCATAGGAAAGGGCCACATAGCGCGGGGTCATCCAGCCTTCCACTGGCTGATCCTGATGGGCCGGCTCGGCCCAGTACAGGCTGAAGAGCACGAGGCGTGCGGCAAAGAATGCCGTCACCACCAGCGCCGTGATGAATGCAATAAAGAGAAACCGGTGTTTCCGCCAGAGATTACGCGCAGCGGTCAGCAATGGTCTGTATCCAAGGGAAGGGGTGTCGGCGTCAGCTTATCAGCACCTGGGATGGGCAGGAAGTGACGCCAGGCTCGGGCAGGTTTAGTCTATGCAGAACGGTTCATTTCAATGCCCATGGATGTGGTCCCCATGCCAAGTGACTCACTCCGTCGTTTCGGCGGCTACCTGCGAACACGATGGGCCTCCCCGCGCCGGATCCGGTTCTGGCTGCTCGCGCTGGTCATCGCGTATACCCTGCTGGGCTTTCTCATCGCGCCCTGGCTCATCCAGTACCTGGCCGCGAGCACCGCCAAGGAAGACTTCGGGCGCGAACTCCGCATTGAGGCCGTCCACGTCAATCCGTACACGCTCACGCTCCGGATCGACGGGCTCGCCCTGGACGACACCGACAACCGTCAGCTTCTTGGCTGGCAGCAGCTCTTCGTCGACCTGGCCTGGTCCAGCGCGCTCAACGGAGCCTGGACGTTCCAGACCATACGCCTCGACAGACCAATGATTCACGAAGAACGCTTCGCCTCCGGCAAGACACGCCTTTCCCGACTTGCGCCCGAGCCGTCGGAGGACGCCCCTGCCGAAGACGAGGCCTCGTCACTGCCCGCATTGCAGGTGGATGAGCTGCGCGTGACAGAGGCTGCTCTGCGTTTTACGGATAACCTGCGGGATGGGACAACAGAAACGGATCAACCGAAACGGGTATCGCTGGCACTGGAGGATCTAATGCTTTCCGCCAGTGACCTCTCGCTGCAGGAAGGCGCACGTTTCCCGGTCGCTCTGGACGGACAGCTCGAGGGCGGCGGCACGCTGGCCTTCGACGGCTCACTTCAACTCCTGCCGACAGCCGTCCTGGCGGGCAACGCCCGGATCAATGAACTGGCACTCAACCAGGCCCAACCCTACCTGCGCCAGTTCGCGAACGTGCAACTCAGTGACGGCACACTCAACCTGGACGGGCGGATGCAGACCGGGGCAGAGCAGCCCTTTGCATTCGAGGGCTCCGCAGGCATTGAAACCCTGAACATCCGTGATGGCTCCAATCAGGACGCCCTCATCGGGTGGCAGAGCCTCCACACCAAAAAACTCGACCTGAATCTGGGTGAAAGGCGGCTCGAGACCGCTCCCATCAGCCTCAACGGCCTGTTCGGGCGATTGATCATCAACGAGGACCGCACCACCAACTTCAGCCAGCTTATGGCGACGGCCCCCGCCAAGGCGGAAGATGACGGGGCCGCGCGCATGGATGACACGGACGACGAAACGGCCCCATTCGACATCACCATTGAGGGCGTTGAGCTGACCGACGGCACCCTCCGGTTTGCGGACCGTTCACTGCCACTGCCCTTCTCAACAAGCATCCACACATTGAACGGTCAGGTATCGACCCTGAGCTCCAGCTCGGACCAGCCAGCACAGGTCGCCCTTGAGGGCCAGGTCGCGGACTACGGACTGACGCGCGTGGACGGCACCATCCACGCCTGGCACCCCATGCGCGATACCAGCCTGAAACTGAGGTTCCGCAACCTCCAGATACCGGAATACTCCCCCTACACCGTGCGCTTTGCCGGCCGCAGGATAGCGGGGGGCACCATGGACCTGGATCTGGACTATACCGTCAGCGAACAGCAGCTCGACGGGCGCAACAGCCTCGTGCTCCGTGACCTCAGGCTCGGCGAGAAAATGGCCGTCAGCGATGCCATGGATCTGCCGCTCGATCTGGCTATCGCCCTGCTCAAGGACAGCAACGGCGTCATCGATCTGGATCTCCCGGTGACCGGCGATGTGGGCAGCCCGGAATTCGACGTCGGCGGGGTCGTCCGCCAGGCACTGACCAGAACCATCAAATCGGTTGTCCAATCGCCATTCCGCTTCCTCGCCAACCTGGTAGGCGCTGGCTCGGAAGAGCTTGGCCGGGTTGAATTCCCGCCGGGCCGCTCCGACCTGCTCCCACCCCAGCGCGAGCGTGTCGCCAAGCTTCGTGAAGCCCTCACCCAGCGCCCAGAGCTGGCGCTGGAGCTCACGGGCCCCTTCAACCACACGTTCGACGGCCCCATCCTGAAGCGCGGGAAAGCCATCGACGCCCTTCGCCAACGCCTGGCCCAGGCGGACAGAGAGACTGGAGAGCTGAACCTGACGGCCGAGGCCAATCAGGACGTTGTGGAGACAATGTTCACCACGCATTACCCGGAGGCAGATCTGGCGGCCATCCAGTCGCGCTTCACGGAAGAGCAGGGTGATTCATCGGACAGCAGTGGCTTTGATTCCCTGGCCTATCGCAATCATCTGGCTGACAGGATTATCGCGGCACAGCCGGTCACGGACGCAGATCTCAGAGCACTGGCCAAAGCCCGCGCTTCAGCCGTTCAGGACGCTCTGGTTGATGCCAGCGGAAACGGTATCGATGCCGACCGGGTGCGTGTTCTCACCCCACACAAGATCGACCCGGGGGGCAACGAACGCATTGCTATGGAGGTAGGGGTAACGGCGGAGTGAGCGGCCAGACGGGGCCTGGCCAGCGCGCCATCAGTCGTCCCACTCATGGTACTGATTGCCCTGCCTCAACAGCCAATAGGTAATGCCAAGCGCCAGCGTCGTCGCCGCAATACCAATCAGATACATGGGGGTCAGAGTGTCGAAATCCAGCACAATGACTTTCCGGGCAATGGCCATAAGCGCCGTGGCAACCACCAACTGGACTGGAAACACATTGGTCCCCAGGTAGAGCCGGATGTTGATGAAGATTTCCACCGCAATCAGCACCGCCATGAAGGCGCCGAAAGTGTAGAAAATATCGTTGATATCCAGAAGCAGGAAGGGCGGCGTGATCAACCTGTCGTAAATGATGTAGATAACATCCCCCACGCCCCAGAGAATGACGGCAACCATCAGAACGGCCAGCACGCGGATCGCAAAACGAATGACCCGGTGAAGTCCGCGAAAGAAAGGATCGGGAAAGTCGATCGGCAGCTCCTGATGGAGCCCATTCCGCTCGTCCAGGGGCCGCTGGGAAGTTGTTACGTGTCCATCATCATGTTCGGCCATTCAGGATCCCCACTAAGCCACTGCTTCCCGGTTTATTCCGGCGGTGCTTGATTGGTTCTAACCGTCACCCGAGTATGCCAGAGATGGGTCCCGATCACCCGGTTTCAGACTGACATGCCGTTTTTGCATTTCCGGCCGCGAAACCATGGCGTCGGTCCCGCGACAGCGGCTATCGTGCGCTCTGCCACTCGCGAGCGATCGATCGAACGAACCATGAAACGCACCAGGTAACGACCCACCATGCATAACGACCGCATCACCATCATCGCGACACTGCTGGTCATCGGAACCGGAAGTCTCTGGGGCTTCTACTGGCTGCCGGTCCGCCATCTGGCAGCCAACGGCCTGCCCGGTGCCTGGGGGACCCTGGCCATTGTCGCGATGGCCGCACTGGTACTGACTCCTGCCGCCATCCGGGCAAGGCACCGTCTCCTGCGCTCCAGCCCGGTTGCGCTGGCGTCCATTGCACTGGGCGGTGTCGCCTTCGTACTCTATTCGATAGGCCTCGTTTACGGGCGTGTCGCAGTAGTCGTTCTGCTGTTCTTTCTCACGCCGGTCTGGAGCACCCTGATCGCCCGTTATGGGATGGGCTGGCCAACGCCCTGGCTGCGGATGCTTGCCATCGTGGTGGGCGTCATCGGTCTGGGCGTTGTGCTGGGGGCTGATGGGGGGCTGCCGCTGCCGCACGGCCTTGGGGATTGGCTGGGGCTGAGTTCGGGGCTGCTATGGGCAATCGCCACAACCGGCATCCGCTCGCAGCCCGAGACCGGGTCCGTTGAGGCAGCTTTCGTCTTCGCTCTGGGCGCCTGCGTGGGGGCGGCTGTTCTGGCGCCGGTGTTTGAGCCCCTGCCGAGTCTCGCAATCGAGGCGGCGATTCCCGCGTTCGGCTGGGCGCTTGCCACCGGTGGTCTCTGGTGGGGGCTTTCGATGGTCTGCCTGATGTGGGCAACGGCACGGCTCGAGCCTGCCCGCGTCGGTATCCTGCTGATGGCGGAGGTCCTGGTGGGTGTGGTCTCAGCCGCTGTAATTGCCGGCGAACACCTGGCGCCGATCGAGATTGCCGGCGGCCTGCTGGTGCTCAGCGCCGGCGTACTGGAAGTCTGGCCGGTACGCACAAAGCGCCCGGCAACGTCCGAAGCCACATGATCTGCGATAAGGAGCGCTCATGAAACAGGTTAAGCTGCACGGCGGCGAACGCATTCCCGCGCTGGGCCAGGGCACCTGGCGGATGGGCGAGCGCACCAGTGATCACAACCGCGAAGTCGCGGCCGTACGTGCCGGCATCGAAGCCGGCCTGACGCTGATCGACACGGCGGAGATGTACGGCAACGGCGGGGCCGAGCGCATCGTTGGCGAGGCCATGGGGCATCGGCGGGATGAGCTCTTCCTCGTCAGCAAGGTCTTCCCCCACAACGCCTCTCGCGCCGGCGTCCGCGCCGCCTGCGAGGCAAGCCTGGAACGCCTGGGCACCGACCGGCTCGACCTCTACCTCCTGCATTGGCGCGGTAGCGCCGACCTGGCCGAGACCGTCGCTGGCTTTGAGGAGCTGCAGCGTGAGGGATTGATCCACCACTGGGGCGTGAGCAACTTCGATGCCGCAGACCTGGCGGATCTCTGGGCGGTGCCCGGCGGTGACGCCTGCAGCGCCAACCAGCTTCTCTATCACCTCGGCGAGCGCACCATCGAGCACGATCCACTGCCGTGGATGCGCCAACACGGCCTCCCCGCCATGGCCTATTGCCCGCTCGGCCAGGGCCGGCTTCTGGAACAACCCGGCCTGCGCGCATTAGCCGAACGTAACGGCATTACCCCCGCGCAGGCCGCACTCGCATGGCTGCAATCACAGGACGATGTCATCGCCATTCCGAAAACGAGTTCCCCGGAACGGCAGGCCGAGAACCACGCTTCAGCCGAGGTCACCCTGAACCGGGACCAGCTTGATGAGCTGGAACAGCTGTTTCCAAGACCCAAAGCTGGTGGGCCTTTGCCAATTGTGTGATTCACCGAGCCAAGGTACCGCTGAGCGCACCGGTGGCTTTGGCGTAGCGAAGCCGAGACAAAGGCATTCGAGTGACGCGCCTGGTTAGCTGTTCCCAAGCATGTACGCCCGAAGCTGGCGCTCCTCTCGCATGACATAGAGGACGAGAACCCGCTGCTCATCCTCACGGTAAAAAATGCGACACGGTGGAATCACCACCTCCCTGTACACCGAATCGGGGAGCTCCGGAGGAACCCGTCCGGACTGAGGAAAACCTTCCAAACGCTCGGTTTTATCAAAAACTTCCTGAACCAGATGACTGGCGGCGGCAGGATTATCCAGAGCAATGTACTCAGCGAGTGCGTCCAATTCCTGAAGGGCAGGCTCAGTCCAGATTACTTGAGCCATTTACTCATTTTCTCCCTGGCCTCACTCTGGCTGTACGTTCTTCCCTCAAGTACAGCACGCTCTCCCCGTGAGAGCCCCTCAAGCAGCTCAAGTCGGCGCTGCATGAACTCGTAATCCTGCACATCAACAAGGTATGCAGATGGCTGACCATGCTCCGTGATCAGTATCGGCTCTTTAGACAAGTGCAGATCTGCCAGAATCTTTGTCGCTTGGCGCTTGAGGTTCGTAACAAGCTCAACTTTCATGGGTTCACTCTGAATCAGACCAACAGTGATACTATAGTATCACTATTCAGGTGGGGCAATCCCAGCTAACGCAAAACTAACGTGCGCCGCTTGCGGCGTCACCGTTATGCGTCTTGTTAGCAGCATCAGCTTCCAGGCGCTCAACCAGCCAGACCTTGATAATCGACTGCCTGGTAACACCTATTCGCGCGGCTTCGCGATCCAACGCCTCGACAACCCAGGATGGAAAATCAACGTTGATCCGTTTCTGTTCCTGATTCACCCGACGCGCCGTCGAAAGATCCAGATCGTCGACGACATCTTCCTTACCCGCATCAAACTTTTCGTCGAACTCTTCAGCGTTCATACAACTCCACCTCTCTCTTGCGAGCTCGCCTGACCGAGATCAGACGGATTCGCTCGTCGCGGTACGTGACCACAGCAGACCAGTGTTTTGCTCCAATCCGGCCGATGATCAGGAAGCGCGACTCACCATCTGCTTTAGCCTGAATTTCCAAAAGGTCAGGATCTTGCCAAAGCTCCTGAGCGGCCTCGAAGTCAATCCCGTGCTTCAAAAGATTGGCCTTGCTCTTGTCCTCATCGAACTCGAATCCTTCCATGAGTATAAATTATCCCTTTTTTACTCACCGGGCAAGATCTTGAAGGGGGGGGTACAGCTGCTAACAGAGATTAGTGTTCCGACACCGATATTCAATATTGTTGCCGGCTCAATAACTCCACCTTTAGGCATGATCGCCAGCGCCTGAAGGCCATTTAATAACAATAACCTACGCGCAAGGAGTCCGCCAGGCGTGTAATCGCTTGAGGGAGCAAGTCGGCGAAGTCATTCGGGTCAACCACTACAGCAGTCGCACTGAGAAGTCTTACTGGTACTGGATCCGCTACTTCATTCGTTTCCATCAAATGCGTCATCCCAGCGAAATGGGAGCCCATGAGGTACGGGACTTCCTGACCTGGCTAGCGGTGCACAGAAACGTTGCGGCGGCTACACAGAATCAGGCTCTCAACGCGCTGGTCTTTCTTTACGGCAATGTGCTGAATCAGCCATTGGGCGAGATCGGTGATACCGTGCGAGCAACAAAGCCTGCCCGGCTTCCGGTTGTTCTGAAACATGCTGAAGCCACGGCGGACTTTAGTCACCGTTGGTTTAACCTAGCGCGGGTAAGGTCACGGTGCCAATCTATCGCTGGCAACCGGGTTTCCATTTTTGGAGAATAGGGCGCGTCCCTCCCATCATTGGATCAACACAGGACGCCCATGGCGCGATTTGAATTCCCCTTTACCAACCGTGAACCCACCTTCGGCCTTGCCCTTGGCGGCGGCGCTGTTTTTGGCATTGCCCACTTGGGGGCACTGAAAGCTCTGGAAGAGCATGGTCTCCGCCCGACGCACATAACGGGCACCAGCATTGGCGCGATCATGGCTTCGCTCTATGCCTTTGGCCACACCCCGGAAGCCATCCGGGATGCATGCTCGGAGCTGGAATGGTGGCAGGTGTCCAGTTTCGGATGGTCCCGCTACGGCATCATGAACAACTCAGCGATGGGGGATTTTGTTCGCAGCCACATCGGCGACCGGGATTTCTCCGAGGCGCCTTATCCGATGGCGTTCATCGCAACCGATCTTGCCTCAAGAACCAAAGTTGTTCTGGACAGCGGGGATGTGGCCGGGGCAGCCATGACCAGTGCCTGCGTGCCTGGGATTTACAGCCCCATTGAGCGGGGTGACCAGTTGCTGGTGGATGGCGGGCTGGTCGAGAATGTGCCGATCTCGCCCCTCAGAAAATGGGGCGTGGACTTTGTGATGGGGATCGATCTCAATGGCAGCCGGCGTCGGCGTGAGCCAGGCGGTATCTTCGATGCCCTGATTACGGCCTTCGACATCGCCATAGACAGCCATACCCGGACCCAGCTGAGGGAGGCGGATTACGTTCTGTCGCTGGATCTTGCCGATTACGACCGCACCAACCCGGGCCAGAGCAGCGCTCTGTTCCAGGAAGGATACGACGCCTGCTGTCACGCCATTAAAGCCATCAGGAAGCAGCTGGATGCTCATGCCCCGGGCCTGCTGGGGCGGCTCCGGCATCGCCTGACACGGGTTCAGGCGGGCTCGAGCGGCGCATAGGCCAGCACCAGCCACTTGCTGCCTTCCGCGAAGTTCACCTGCACCCTGGCATGGGCCCCCGCGCCCTCGGCATTCATCACAACGCCTTCCCCGAACTTGGGGTGGACCACGCGCTGGCCGAGCTGAAAGCCGGTGTCGGCGCCACTGCTGGCGGCACCGCCCGCGTCGCTGAACATGGTGGGGCGGGTGACGGTGTTGCGCAGGCGGACCTCGCGCATGTGTTCGTCCGGGATCTCGCGGATGAAACGGGAGGGCGCGTTGAAGCGTTCCTGGCCGTAGAGCTTGCGGGATTCCGCATAGGTGAGGGTGAGCTTGCGCATGGCGCGGGTCATGCCCACGTAGGCGAGGCGGCGCTCCTCCTCCATGCGCCCAGGTTCCTCGGCGGACATGCTGTGGGGGAAGAGGCCTTCCTCCATGCCGGTTAGAAAGACCATGGGGTACTCAAGGCCCTTGGCCGAGTGCAGGGTCATGAGCTGGACGCTGTCCTCATCCTCTTCCGCCTGGGATTCACCAGCATCCATGGCGGCACGGGCGACGAACTCGCCCAGCGGGCTCTGGTCGTCCTCCACGCGGAACTCGCGGGTTGCGCCCACCAGCTCGTCCAGGTTCTCCACCCGGGCCTGGCCCTTCTCACCCTTTTCACGGCCGTGATAGTCACGCAGGCCGGTGTCGCGCACGGCGCGTTCGGCCAGTGAGTGCAGGGGCAGGTTCTCGTGGTTGTCCGCGAGTTGTTCGATCAGGTCCACGAAGGTCTGCAGGCCGGTGCGGGCCTTGCCCTTGAGAAGCTGGTGATGGAGCAGGTTCACGGTGGCCTGCCACAGCGAGACATCCTCGCGCCCAGCGGCCTCGCGCACCGTCTCCAGCGCCTTGGCGCCCACACCCCGGGTGGGGATGTTCACCACGCGCTCGAAGGCGGCGTCGTCATGGCGGTAGTTCACCAGACGCATGTAGGCCAGGGCGTTGCGGATCTCCTGGCGATCGTAAAAACGCAGGCCGCCATAGACGCGGTAGGGAATGTCCTGGCGCAGCAGCGATTCCTCGAGCACCCGGGACTGGGCATTGGAGCGATAGAGGATGGCACACTCGGCGCGGGCGTTGCCCTGTTGAGCCCAGTCGCTGATGGTGTCCGCGATGTAGTTGGCTTCGTCCTGTTCGTTGAAGGCGGAGTAGACGTCGATGGGGTCGCCGGTCTCGCCGTCCGTCCACAGGTCTTTGCCAAGCCGCCCCTGGTTGTTGGCGATCACGGCGTTGGCCGCCTCCAGGATGGTCTGGGTGGAGCGGTAGTTCTGCTCCAGGCGCACCAGCCGGCTGCCGCCGAAATCCTGCTGGAACTGCTGGATATTCTCGATGCGCGCGCCACGCCAGCCGTAGATGGACTGGTCGTCGTCACCCACGATGGTCAGCGGCACACGATCCCCACTGAGCACCCGCAACCAGGCGTACTGCACGGCGTTGGTGTCCTGGAACTCGTCCACCAGCATGTGCCGGAAGCGGTTCTGGTAGTGGGCGCGCAGCTCCGGCTTCTCCAGCCACAGCTCATGGGAACGCAGCAGCAGCTCGCCGAAGTCCACCAGGCCGCTGCGCTGGCAGTTCTTCTGGTACTCACGGTAGACGTTGATCAGGGTGGTGGTGAACACATCGCCGTGGTCCTCGATGTGATCCGGGCGCAGCCCCTCATCCTTGCTGGAGTTGATGAACCATTGGGCCTGCTTGGGCGGCCAGCGGCTCTCATCCAGCTGCAGCTCACGCATGACACGCTTGACCAGGCGCAGCTGGTCGTCCGCATCCAGCACCTGGAAGTTCTCGGGCAGGCCGGCGTCCTGGCAATGGGCGCGCAGCAGGCGGTGGGCCAGGCCGTGGAAGGTGCCAACCCACATGCCCCGGGTCGGGATCTGGAGCATTTCCTCGATCCGCCCGCGCATCTCACGCGCGGCCTTGTTGGTGAAGGTCACGGCCATGATGCTCGAGGCCGGCACCTGTTCCACCTGGATCAGCCAGGCAATACGGTGCACCAACACCCGCGTCTTGCCGCTGCCGGCACCGGCCAGAACCAGCACGTGGCTGTCCGGCGCGGTGACGGCTTCGCGCTGGGCGTCGTTGAGGGGGTCGAGGATGGAGGAGACATCCATAGTGCCACTGGGCCCTTTGCCGATGCGTGAAACCTGCGCAGTATAACAGGGGAACCTGTGCAGACATCCAGTATCGCAACAGGATCTTTTCAGGCCTCAGGAGGCCGGATCGTAAACCACGACGTTATCGTGCCCCTCCGCGATGAGATGCCCCGCATGCAGCGTGCTCATACTGCCTTCGTCACAGTACAGGAGGTAGCGGTTGCCGGCATCCAGCTCCGCAAAGCGGTGATTCAGTTCGTAGAAGGGAATGGAGCGGATCTCATTGTTGGTGAGCGTCAGCGGCGCATCCGCCGCCTCACCGGGATGGCGGATGTCGATGACCACATCGCCGGGTGAGGGCGTGTTCACCCGCGGCACATCGTCGATCCCCACCTCGCTTTCCAGCATCTGGTCCACCGGCGTCATGGTGCGGTTCGCCACGGCGGCATCCAGCACCGCATCATCGAAGAAGGACTCGTCGCGCTCAATGCGCCCTTTCTTCGCACGCGTGGTCGGCCGGTCCGAGATCACGCCACAGTATTCCGGCATGTTCGCCGCCATCCAGTAGGCGCCGATCCGGTCCGCGACGTCGATGATCTCGTCTTTGTTCATGAACACCAGCGGCCGCATCACCAGCATGTCCGTGCTCTGGTCAATCAGGCCCAGGTTAAGCGGCGTCTGGCTGGAAACCTGGGAAATACTCTCGCCCGTGACCAGCCCGGAAATGTGCATCTCATTCGCAATGCGCTCCGCCGCCCGCATCATCAGCCGCTTGAGCACGACACCACGGTACGAGTGGTTGATGCGCGTCATCAGCTCGCCGATCACCCCTTCGAACGGCACCGAGATCATGTAGACCCGGTGGGAAGACTGGTAGTCCGCCCAGAGGTGGCGGACCATCTGCCGCACACCCGCCTCGTGGGCCGTACCGCCGAGATTGAAGAACAGGAAGTGGGTCTGGAGCCCGCGCCGGATGGCCATGTAGGAGGACACGGCCGAATCGAACCCGCCGGAGATCAGGGACAGCACCGGCTCCTGAGTCCCGATCGGGAAGCCTCCCTGGCCCGGGTAGCGCCGACGCACCACCACCATGCTCTCGCGTTTCACCTCCAGATTCACCGGAATCTCCGGGTGTTTGAGATTCACGCCCGCGGCGTCCGTGTTCTTCAGCAGATGCCCGCCCAGGAACTGTTCCAGTTGCTGGGAGCTGAAACTGTGCTCCCCCCGGCGCTTCACGCGCACGGCAAAGGTCTTGCCCGCGAGCCGCTCGCGGTAGACATGGGTCACTTTCTCGGCCGCATCCTCGAAGTTCTGCCAGGGCAGGTCGTCGACCAGCAGGATGAACTGGGCACCGGGCATACGCTGGAGGTAATGGATAACGCGCTCGGCCAGGCCCGCCTCCTCGCCGTGTTCCACCGTGCGCCGCTGCTCCGCTTCAGGGTCCTCGCCCGGCACATACACGTCGATACGATCCCAGCCCGGGCGCACATCAATCCGCTCGTCGAGCTGGCGCATCATCCGGCGGACATTACGCCGCATCTGGCGCAGCTGCTTGCGCCGCACGGGATCGGATTTGACCGCCATTTCCGGCGAAATCTTGATGAGGTAATGGACCATGGGTAACACTAGTCGGCTTGGATCGCGCTTTGTTCAGCAGAAGCGCGATTTTAACCGACACCGAAGGCCAAATACTATGTCCAGAAACGGCGTTCACGCGCGCGTCTCTCCCGAAGGCAGTCTCGAGATCCTCTCGAACAAGGAGGTGAACCAGCTCAAGGACGACGGCGAAGGCGGCCTCTACCATCTCTTCCGCCAGTGCGCCCTCGCCGTGCTCAACAGCGGCACCATCAGCGATGACAGCAAGGCCATCATGGAAACCTACCAGGACTTCGGCCTGGCCCTGCTGCAACAGCCGCGCGGCATCAAGATCGAACTCCACAACGCCCCGCCCAGCGCCTTCGTGGACGGCACCATGATCCGTGGCATCCGCGAGCACCTGTTCTCCGTGCTGCGTGACATCGTCTATGCCAACTCGATACTGGCCACCGCCGGCTGGTACAACCCCGAGCACTCCGAGGACATCACCAACCTCGTCTTCCAGGTCCTGCGCAACGCCGAGATCCTCAGGCCGGAAAACGAACCCAACATGGTCGTCTGCTGGGGCGGCCACTCCATCAGCCGCGACGAATACGACTACACCAAGAACTGCGGCCACGAACTCGGCCTGCGCGGCCTCGATATCTGCACCGGCTGCGGGCCCGGCGCCATGAAAGGCCCCATGAAGGGCGCCACCATCGCGCACGCCAAGCAGCGCATCGACGGTGGCCGCTACGTCGGCATCACCGAGCCCGGCATCATCGCCGCCGAGGCCCCGAACCCGATCGTGAACGAACTCGTGATCATGCCGGACATCGAAAAGCGCCTGGAAGCCTTCCTGCGCGCCGGCCACGGCATCGTCGTCTTCCCCGGGGGCGCGGGTACCGCAGAGGAAATCCTCTACCTCCTCGGCGTCCTGCTCGACCCCCGAAACGCGGACCTTCCCTTCCCGCTGATCTTCAGCGGCTCAAAGGAGAATGCCGACTACTTCGAGATGATCGACCAGTTCATCCGCAACACCCTCGGCGACCAGGCCGCGAGCCGCTACCGCATCATCATCGACGATCCGGAAGAAACCGCACGCGCCATGAAAGAGGGCATGCAGACCGTGCGCGATTACCGCCGCGAAAACCGCGACGCCTACTATTTCAACTGGGTGCTCACGGTTGACCCCATCTTCCAGACCCCGTTCGAACCTACCCACGACAGCATGCGCGCGCTCAACCTCAGCCGCGACCAGGAACCCCACCGCCTCGCCGCCAACCTGCGCTGCGCCTTCAGCGGCATCGTGGCCGGCAATGTCAAAGCCGATGGCATCCAACAGGTGGAAGAACACGGCCCCTTCGAGATCGAAGGCGACCCCGAGTTCCTCAAACCCCTGGAAACCCTGCTGGACGCTTTCGTGGCCCAGAACCGCATGAAACTGCCAGGCCAGGCCTACAAGCCGTGCTACCAGATCATCGACAAGCCAGGGTAAACGCTGTCAGAGAAAGCAATACAGCTGGAAGGGTGGGGGTTTGGGGCCTCTAGGAGGGAAACTCGATTGCCATGGGTCAGGCCGAAAGGCCTGACGGGTTGCCAGGGAAGGCAAGCCAGGACCGGCACGCGGAGCAGGACTGCGTAGCGTGACGGGCAATCGGTAGCCTACACGGACGTACTTGTTGGCGGTTCCCGGAGAGAGGCCCCAAACCCCCACCCCAGCAACCACCTCTCAGTCTTCTTTCGCACCCGTCCGAGGCATCTCAGCATAGTAAGCCGCCAGATCCCGCAACTCCTGCTCCGAAAGCCCCGAAACCTGCCCATGCATCACCGTCGCCTGCCCCCCACGCCGGTTCCCGTTCTGATACGCCTTCATCGCCTGGAACAGATACTCCCCATTCTGCCCCGCCAGCGACGGATAGCGATCCACCGCCGCAATACCATCACCGCCATGACAGGACGCACAGCCACTCGCCAGCGCCTCGCCGGCATCCGGATCACCGGCCGGCGCCTGACCCACAAAGAAAAATACCAGCGCCAACGCCACCGCAGCCAGAACCGCCAGGATACTCCGCATGCACACCTCCCATTCGCGAAGCCCGCATTATAACCGCTCCCCCGGCGCACGCATCCGCCTCGATTGGTGCCCCGGCGCAATTCCGGTAGGATAAGGGCCCGTATTGAACGGCCAAAGCGGTATACAGGAGGCACGCCCATGGGCGCCGACACAGCGCAGAACCAGGCCGAGGACCCCGTCCTCTTCGAGAAACAGGCATGCCAGGAGGGCGCACTCGGGCTCATCACCCTCAACAATGCCCGTAAATTCAACGCCCTCACGCTGCCGATGATCGAAGCCATCCAGCAACAGCTCGACGCCTGGGCCGAGGACGACGACGTCCGCGTGATCGTCCTCTGCGGCAACGGCGAGAAGGCCTTCTGCGCCGGCGGCGATGTTCGCTCGGTGCACGAAGCCATCCAGGACGCCAAGGGCCGGCCGGGAAATGACGGCGAACGCTTCTTCGCTGCGGAATACCGCATGGACTACACCATCGCCACTCACCCCAAGCCCGTGGTGTGCTGGGGCCAGGGCGTGGTGATGGGCGGCGGCCTGGGCATGATGAACGCCTCCCGCTACCGCCTGGTCACCCCCGATCTGAAAATGGGCATGCCCGAGGTCAGCATCGGTTTCTTCCCGGACGTGGGCGCCAGCCGCTTCCTCAACCGCCTGCCCGGCAGCATCGGCATGTTCATGGGGCTGACAGGCGCCACCCTGAATGTGGCCGACGCGCTGCGCGTGAGCCTGGCCGACTATGCCGTGCCCAACGACGGCTTCGACCAGCTCATGGACCGTCTCCGTGAGCAGAGCTGGACCCGCTCACCGGAGACCAATGACCGCCACTTGCTGGAAACCCTCCAGGGTTTTGCCGCGGGCTATCAGCTGGACCTCTCCGAATCCAACCTCGAGCGCCACGAACAGTTCATCAGCCGGATATGCCGCGGTCGGGACGTGGTGGCCGTGGTCAACGCCATTCTCAACACCGAGGCGGAATCCGAGTGGTTCCAGGCCGCCCAGAACAACCTGCGCAACGGCTGCCCGGTATCAGCGCACATTGTGTTCGAGCAGCTGCATCGGGGCCTGCAGCAGAGCCTGCGCGACATCTTCATGATGGAGCTGATGGTGGCGGTGCACTGCGCCCGCCATCGTGATTTCCTGGAGGGAGTGCGTGCGAGGCTGATCGACAAGGATCACGAACCGCGCTGGACGCACAAAGACGTAGCCAGTGTTCCAACGGGCTGGGTCCGTTCCCACTTCACCGCCCCCTGGCCGGAAGACGAGCACCCGCTGCAGGACCTGTAGCGGGGTCAGTCGCCTCCGGCGTTCTTCAGCATCATCACCAGGTCCCGGTTGCCGTTCGCCCGCGCCACATCCAACGCGGTGCGGCCATCCGCCGCCTGGTAGTTCACATCCGCCCCGGCATCCACGATGACCCCGGCAAGCAACAGGTCATTGCGGGCCACCGCGCGCATCAGCAATGACTCACCTTCCTCATTAACCGTATTCACGTCCGCATCCGCCCGCAGCAGCCGGTTGGTTGCTCCCAGCTGGCTGTTCAGAGCCGCATAGGTCAACGGCGTCTCGCCCGCGTCGCTGCGTGCATTCACATCCGCCCCGGCGCGGATCAGAAGATCAATGATGCGTTGCTGGCCGGCGGCAGCGGCCGCCATCAGGGGTGTTACACCACCTTCCAGTCCCCGGTCCGGGTCCGCCCCCTGGCGCAGCAGGTACCACACCGTCTCCTCGTGCCCCGCGTCCGCTGCCTGATAGAGCGGGGTGCCGTCCGGGCCCATGGCATTGAGTGCGCCACCCTCAGCCAGCAGTGCCTGCACCCGCTTCCGATCGCCCTCGGAGGCGGCCGCCATCAGGGCTGTGCTGGCATCCGTGCGGGTTTCGGCACGGTCAGGCCCGGGCGAACTGCCGCAGCCGGCAAGCACCAGGGAACTGAGCAGGAGCAGGGCCGGCAGTGGATTCAGGGGGCAGGGGCGCATGGGTTACTCCGAGGAATGGATTTCGCCACATTGTTCGCGGATCATCACCCCGATGAAACCGAAGCAGTCACACTCCGCTTTCCGACCATGCCTCAACAAGGGACCGGGCCAGCGACCGGAGCCGCTTTAACCCCGGACGCCGCCCCGCCACCAGCCCTTCCTGGCGCAGCGCCTCCCAGTCCGCTCTCCCGGTGACCGCCCGCTGCCAGAGCTGTCGCTCCCCTTCGCTCCAGCCAGCAACCTCGGAAGGAACCAGCGCAGCGAGTATGGCCAGTGGCAGCCGGGTTACCTCCAGTTCCCTTGCTCCCTTCACGAAGGCCTCGATCTCGCGCCAGTCGTCGTCACTGAGCACCCCGGGCTCCCGTTCCGGGGGCGCCGGCATCATCGCCTCCACGGCTGCCTGCACCTCAGGCTCAAGACCGTTCAGTGCCGGCAGAAGCCAGGGCCAGTGCGCCGCAAAACGCTCGGCCTGGGAGCGGCACAGTACCGTGCCTTCATGGTTGAGCGGCCTGCCCAGCATAGCGGCATGGGTCCCGCTGGCCGCATCGCGTTTCGTGCCCAGCCGCAGAAAGCGGAACCCGGCGGCCCGCCAGAACGCCATCAGGGCCGGCGTGGCGCCAAAACTGGTGGCCAGAACGTCAACGCCGCCCGCGACTGCAATCCTCTCCATCTCCGCCAGCAATCGCTGCCCGATCCCCTGACGGCGCCTATCCGGGTGCACAGCAATCCGGGTCACGCGCAGGTAGCACCGGCGTGCCGCCTCCGGGTCACCGCCCTGAAACGCCAGGGACTGCGCCACCAGGTGCCCGCGAGGCCGGCGCTCGCCCAGCCAGACCGAGCGCGCCAGTTCCGCCGCAAGCCCGCCCTCGTGCAGCCCCCAGACCACGCCCACGGGGGCATCGCCCTGCAGGGCCGCAACAATAACCGTCTCGGGATCATCCAAGAGCTGGCGCAGGTCGTCCGGGGAGGTCTGGTAATGGGCGCTGACCAGCAAACCCATCACGGCCTTCAGAAGCCCGTCATCGGTCAGCAGCTCATCCTGTGTCACCACCCGGTAGGCCACCGGCTCATCCGAAGAGGCGATCTCCGACAGATCCACATCCAGGCACAGCAACCGGTTCATCAGCGTTTCCAGCGGATCGTCCGGCGCCCAGCGAATGGGCTCATCCAGCATCACCCTGTCCCAGCCCGGATGGTTACGATCCAGCACGGCACGGAACCGAAGGTCGAAGCCCCGCCCGGTCCCTTCGTACCCGTGCACGGTGGTCGCCAGAACCGCGCCCGGCCAGCGCGCCGTCATCGCCGCCAGCATCGGTAACGGCAGGGTAGCCGCCTCATCCACCATCAGAACGTCAACCTCCGGCACCTGGCGAAGCAGTTCATCCGGCGCCCGGAACATCACCCCATCCCGGCATTCTTCAGGGACGAAGTGCCAGAAACTGTCCAGCGCGGAGGGGCGAGCAGCGGTTACGCAGACCCGCGTACCGTATTCGTTGACCAGCCGTGTCGCGGCCATGCCCAGGGCCGCGGACTTACCCCGGCCCCGGTCCGCACGCAGGACCACGGGTGCGGGCTCCGCCGCTCCGCCCATGGCCATAACAGCCTCAATGGCGCGCTGCTGATCATCTGTCGGCCCCTGGGGAGCCTGCCGAGCCGCTGCGGGCGGGGCCGGTGGCTCAAGGAAGGCGGAATCCGGGGTAACCAGCGCATTGGGGGGTTGCTCCGCCGCCTGCCCCAGAAGCCGTGCCATCCGGGCCAGAAAGCGGTAGGGGGGCGCATGCTGGCGCAGGCGGTCGTAGTCCGGATCCGGCCCTTCCGACCAGTCCACGAGAGGCGGCACCAGCCAGACCAGCAGGCCGCCGCCCACCAGGGCCCCGCTGACCGCGCCCAGCCCCGCCGGATGGGTGCCCGAATGGCTGTCCCAGACAATCAGCGACAGGTTCCGGCCCAGCCATTGGCGAGCCTGCGCGCCGCTGCACTGGTACATCCCCGGAGCCGGGTCGGCATCACCCACCCACAGGCCGGCGTCTTCCCGATACGCGGCCACCTCATTCGCAATCGCCCGCCCCCAGTCCGCGGGGCCCGCCAGCACCAGCACACTTCGATGCCGCCGCGCCCGGATCACGGGCAGGGTCGCCTCCAGCCACTGGCCGAGTGCCGGTTCCATGCTCAGTTGAGATCCACCGCGTAGGCCTTGAGCGTGGCGAAGTCCACGTACTCCAGCATGGACTCATGGGTGGCCTGCAGCACCAGCCTGGGGGCGCAGCCGGCCTCGTGGGCCTCTCTCCAGCGCGCGGCGCACAGGCACCAGCGGTCGCCGGGCTTCAGGCCCTCGAAGCCAAAAGCGGGCATGGGCGAGGCCAGGTCATTCCCCTGGGCACTGGAGAATTCCAGGAAGGCCTCGGTGACTTCGCTGCAGACCGCATGTACGCCCATGTCCTCGGGCCCCACATGGCAGCAGCCATCCCGGTAGAAACCGGTCATGGGATCGTAGCCACACGCCTTCAGGGGCTCGCCCAGGACGTTGCGCTGAATGCTTTCCGGTTCGCTCATACCATTACCCTCATTACCTCTGCTGCCGTTACAATGGACGCCGCTGCCCGAAGGTCCCCCGCATGATGTCACTGACGGACGAACAGAACAGGGTCGTCACCCTCGATAACCAGCACTGCGTGATCACCGCCGTGGCCGGCAGCGGCAAGACCACCACGCTCGCCTGGCGCATCCGTTACCTGCTGGAGCAGGGCCATGACCCGGCGCGCATCCTGATCCTGATGTTCAACCGCAGCGCCCGGGCGGATTTCCAGGCCAAGCTCCAGACCATCACCGCCGACACCCGGCTCCAGCTTCCCGAGATCCGAACCTATCATGCCATGGGCCTGCGCCTGTACCGGCGTTTCGTACAGGAAGGCTATCTACCGCCCTGGCAGGGTGAGGTACTGAGCGAACAGGAGGTCAATTTCCAAGCCTGGCAGCTGACCCTGCGCTTCGCCCCCGAGGATCTTCAGGATGAGATCCGGCGCAACAAGAAGGAATTCGTGGAAACGGCCACGGGCTTCATTGACCGGGCGAAGACCACCCTCGACAGCGCGGAGACGGTCTTTGAGGCGCTGGGCTTCGAGCCGAAGCACCGCTACCTGCTGGATCTGTATCACGCCTTCGAGAAATGGCGAAAGGACCACCGGCGCATCACCTTCGCGGACATGCTCTATGAGCCGGTGGTGGCGATGCACGAACACCCCGAGCTGCGGGAGCTGGTATCCAACAAGATGGACATGGTGCTGGTGGATGAGTACCAGGACACCAACGAGATCCAGCACCTGCTGTTAAAGGTCGTCGCCGGGGATCGCGCCCGGGTCACTGTGGTGGGCGACCCAGACCAGACCATCTACGAGTTCCGGGGGGCGCGGCCGGAGTTCATCCTTTCCCGGTTTCGCGAGGAGTTCCCGGACCCGGTGGAACTGAGCCTCTCCTACAGCTTCCGTTACGGCCACCGCGTGGCCCTGCTGGCCAACCACCTGATCGCCCACAACAGCGACCGCAAGGAGGTGCTCTGCCATTCGCATCCAGGCACGCCGGATACGAGCATTGAGCTTGAACGGGTACGCGAGGATGCGGACGCCGTGGTGCGCCTGGCCGAGCAGCGTCAGCAGGCCGGCCAGCCGCTGGGGGACATGGCGGTGCTGGTACGGGTCTGGAGCCAGAGCGTGCCGATTGAGCTGCGGCTGCTGGCCCGGGGCGTTCCCTATCGCATCGATGCCCATAAGGGCGCGCTCTTCACCCGCGAGGTGGCAGCACTGATGGAGCTGCTGGCGCTGGCGGCCGGCGAACACCGCGAGCCCGGGGATGCGGCCCGGGCGGAACGGCGGCAGTGCTTCCAGCAGGTGCTGCGCTTCCCGCACTGCGGCCTGAAGGAACAGGAACTCAACGCCATCGCCGACCAGCTGGCCGCGTTCACCCGGGACTGGGGTCAGGTGCTGCAGCAGCTGGACACCAGCGACTGGAAACCGCTGCCCGCGCGCAAGGTCCGCAAGCTGGGTGAGGCACTGGCGGCACTGGAAGGCAGTCGCCGGCCAGCCCATCAGATCCTGGAGGACTACGCCACGGCCACCGAGCTGTTCGAGGGCATCCGCAGCCTGGCACTGACGCACGAGCAGGCGGACGAGCGCATAGGCACCGTCGCCGGATTCCAGCGCTACCTGGCCACCCTGGGCCTGGACGCCCAGACAGCCCTGCGCCACCTGCGGGACCTCAAGGCCCGGGCCGGCTCCAACCAGCAGCAGGGAGTGCACCTGGCCACCATCCACCGCACCAAGGGGCTGGAATGGCAGGTGGTAGTGATCCCCGGCCTTCAGGAGAAGACCTTCCCGTACACGGCGCGTGGCAGTGCGGACCTGGATGCCCTGCTCGAGAGCGAACGCCGCCTGCTCTACGTGGGCATCACCCGCACCAGGGAACACCTGCACCTGCTTACCACGGACGGCTCGGACCCGGAACGCCTGCCCAGCCGCTTCGTGGCGGAATGCACTTTCGGGCTGAGCCGGGAGCTGGGCGAGGGCATTACGGACGGAGGCAGTGAGTCGATAACCGTGACGGAGCCGGCCACCCGTATCGCTCAACGCTACGCGGATCTGCACGGCGTGACTCTGGACGCGCCCTCACCGGAAACGGACGCGGGCGAGGCACAGGCACAGCCCATCTGGCAGGCTCGGGAGGTGGAACACGTGCTTTACGGCGCCGGCGGCGTGGTGCGTGAGACGGATACGGCCTTCGAGGTGCGGTTCCATTCCGGCCGCACCCTCCAGTTCAGCAAGCAGAGCGCGCACCTGTACTTCCGCGCCCTCTCACACTGAGCCGGTCAGCCGAAGAGCCAGGTGGTCGGGTCCGGGTGGGCCCGCCCCTCGTTCAGCGCCACCATGCCCTTCACGCACCGGATCAGGAACCAGACCACGGCCCAGATCAGGATCAACCATCCGATGCCAATGGGCATGGTGATGGTTGAGACCACCATGTACAGCAGCCCGATCCAGAAGGTGCGGATCTGGAACCGGTAATGGGTCCGCAGGCGTTCGTCTTCCACGGTTCCGTTCACATAGGCAATGATCACACCAATGATTCCGGTAACCCCGGCTAGCAGGCTGGCCAGGTACAGGGCGTAGACAATCATCGGCCAGGTCTTGTCGAAGGGCGCATCAGTCTCGGTCATGGACAGCTATCCTCAATTCATCATCAATGGCCGCCAGTGTAGCCGGGGAGCCGGCACTGCAGCCAGAGTGGCCCGTCAATCCGCACGTAACGGTGAAAATCCACACACCTTCCGGTATTATTACGGGCCGCAACACACCATCACCCGGTTGCCCATGAGCTGGTATCACTACCTCCTACCCTATGACTTCTCACCGCTGACGCTGATCGCGTTCGTGGTGGTGCTGACGATGTATCTGCAGGGTCTCTATGCGCTGCCGGCGGAGGAACGCCCCGGCGCGCTCCGGGTCTTCACCTTCCTGCTGGGGCTGCTGCTGTGCTACACGGTGATGCACACGCGGTTCGACTACTACTCCCAATACATGTTCTTCATCCACCGCGGCCAGCACCTGGTCCTCCACCACCTGGGGCCGCTGCTGTTGGTGCTTTCCAACCCGCTGCCCATCATGCGCTTCTGGGCACGCCAGATTCCCGGCTGGCTTGGTCCCGTCCTGTGGCCGGTGAAGATGGCCTACCGGGTGCTGCAGCAGCCACTGATCGCCGCGACCCTGTTCGTGGGGCTGATCTACCTCTGGCTCACCCCTGAGCTGCATTTTGATGCCATGCTCAGCCGCCCGCTTTACTGGTTGATGAACTGGTCCATGCTGCTGGACGGACTGCTGTTCTGGTGGCTGATCCTGGACCCGCGCTCGCCGCACACGGAGCGGGTCCTGGGCTATGGCAAGCGCATCATCCTGCTGGTGCTGATCATTCCACCCCAGAGCGCGCTCGGGGCCTGGATCCTGTTCTCGGACAGCATGGTGTATGACGTCTACGAGGTCTGCGGCCGGGCCTGGCCCCTGGCGCCGGAGACCGACCAGATGCTGGGCGGGATCCTGACCTGGATTCCGCCGGCGATGATGAGCGGTATCGCCATCCTGATCGTGGTCGGGCGTATGATGCGCGATGACCGCAACAGCGCAAAGACACAGCAGGCTGATGAAGCCGGGGAGGTACACGCATGACGGGAATCATCCGAGCCCTGAGCGTGATGGCACTGATGCTGGCCCTCGCCGGCTGCGGTGGCAGCGGCGTGGAGTGGCATGCCAAGAACATACGGGGGTTGATGCCGGACCTTGAGTTCACGCTCACGGCACCCGACGGCGAGCCATTCACGGCCGAGGACAGGGCCGGCCAGGTACGGCTGCTGTTCTTCGGCTTCACCAACTGCCCGGACATCTGCCCAGCGACCATGGCCCGGCTTCAGAACGCCGTGAAACAGATGCCGCAGGACATGCGGGATGAGGTGACGCTGCTGTTCGTGAGCGTGGATCCAGAACGCGATACGCCGGAACGCGTCGGGGAGTACGTGGACTTCTTCGGGGACAACATCGTGGGCCTGACCTCGGACGAGGAGACGCTGCGGACACTGGCGAAGCGTTACCGCACCACTTTCGGCTACGGCAAGCCCGATGAGAACGGCGACTACGACGTCTCACACAGCAACGCCGTCTACGTCTTCGACGGCCAGGGCCAGGCACGCCTGCTGATCCGCTCGGATCAGTCCATCAGCCAGATCAGTGAGGACCTGGAAACCCTGGTGCGTCAGGGGCGGGACTGAAGGCCGAAACCAGCGGCGGCATTGAGGCCACGCCCGAGCAGGGCGACGCTGCGGTAGGACAGCCGGCTGATACCGTGGTGCATGAGCCGTACCGGCTCACTCACCGGCCGCGTCACCGGAATCGCTTCCAGCACATTGAACGTCTCGTCCGCAATGGACAGGTGGATGCGTTCCAGGCCCAGCGCCGCCTCTTCCAGACTCACGCCTGCCAGGTCCGCAACGCCAAACCACCAGCGCCTGTTGCTGCCTGTGGTTTCAGTGGTCATGTCAGCCACTCCTTCAGTTGCCGGGCCACTTTCGGCTCATGGGCGAGCCGGATGTGGTGGGTCCCGGGGAAATTCGCAATGTCCCTGAGTACCCAGCCGGAGCGTTCATCGCCTCGCGCACTGGGTTCCTGGACCAGGGCGTCACCGAACAGTGTATTCACGGGGTGCGCCCGGTTGCGCGTAAGCAGTCCCGAAATCACGTAATGATCCGCACCGGGCAGCAGTGGCGGCTCTTCCGCGTCAGGCCGTGTCACCTCGCCGCGGGACAGGTTGCGTATGCCCTCACTGCGGAGGTCGATGAACGCTCCGGCCACCCGCAGGTAATCCTTCGGCATCGCTGCCAGATGGTCCGCGACCCGGTGCGCTCCCCGGGCCAGCCAGGAGCCGTCATGGGGTGAACCGATGTAGACGCAGCTGCCGACACTGCGACACCACTGGTGCCCACTCTGACGCCCGTGATGGCAGGCAGCCCGGATCAGAAGCCCGCCCATGCTGTGACCGATCAGGATCAGGTTCGTCACCGGCACAGGCCAGTTCTCGAGAAGGGTTTCGAGCGCCTCCGCCATCAGCTCGCCGTTGCGGTAAACGGGCAGGCCGGTGTTATAGCGCAGGGCCAGCGAGGTGCCCCCCAGAGCCCGGGCCAGTTCCGGTCCGTAGCCATTGTCCGGGTCATCCCGGTAGGACCAGACGGATTCCAGTTCGGTCAGGCCATGGATCAGGAAAACGAGGGTACCGGAAGCATCCGGCACATCGGGGGCGCCAGTATTGATGGCGCGCCCCTGATGGCGCACCTGCATGGGCATGGCGAGCGGGCTCTCCCGGGCCTGGAGCCAGTCCCCGAGAAACCCGCTGGCAATGGCGGAGGCGTGGTCCTGCCAGCATGGCATGGGCGTCCTGATGGAGGATTCAGTGGTCATGGTACCCCCAGTATACACAAGTATACCGGGGTACCACTGACTTCAGGGCCGGTCAGGGCCGCCAGCGTGGCCACCGGCGGCTCACTCGTTCAGCTTGAGGGTACTCAGGGTATAGGGGCGGACCTCATTGAGCAGATCGGCGTCCTCCTTGAGCGAACGGCCATGGGAAGGAATCATTTCCTGCAGCCGGCGGGTCCACTCGCCATCCTCGGCCATCTGCCCCGGGAAGCAGCGCTCCAGCACATCGATCATCGCCTTGGCGGCAGTGGATGCCCCCGGCGATGCCCCCAGCAGAGCGGCCAGACTGCCGTCGCTGGCGGCCACCACTTCCGTGCCGAACTGCAGTACACCCCGTCCATTGGCGTCTTTCTTGATCACCTGAACGCGCTTGCCGGCGTGCTGCAGTGTCCAGTCATCGAATTTCGCACGGGGATAGAAGTTGCGCAGCGATTCGATCCGCTCTTCAGCGGACTGGAACACCTCACCAATCAGGTAGCGGGTCAGGTCCATGTTGCTCATACCCGCGCCCATCATGGAGGAGAAGTTGCTGCCGCGCAGAGAGGAGAACAGGTCGAAGAAGGAGCCCTCCTTCTGGAACTTGGTGGTGAAACCGGCAAAGGGCCCGAACAGCAGGGCCGGCTCACCGTTGATGATGCGGGTATCCAGGTGCGGTACGGACATGGGCGGCGCGCCTACCGGCGCCTTGCCGTAGACCTTGGCGTCATGGCGCTCGACCACGTCCGACTTGCGGCATACCAGCCACTGGCCGCTGACCGGGAAGCCGCCGTAGCCCTTGCTTTCCTCGATGCCGGATTTCTGAAGCAGCGGCAGGGCACCGCCGCCGGCACCGATGAACACGAAGTCCGCCTCCAGGTGCCGGTTGGCGCCGGTATGGCGATCCCGGCAGGAGACCTTCCAGCTGCCATCATCCGCCTGGTCCATGGTCGTGACCGAGTTGTTCAGAAGCAGCTCAAAGTTGGGCTTGCTTTCAAGATAGCGCACCAGCGCCCGGGTCAGTGACCCGAAATCCACGTCCGCGCCATGTCCAACCCGGGTAGCCGCAACCGGCTCCATGGGGTCACGGCCATCGGTGATCAGCGGCATCCACTCCTCGAGCACACGCGGGTCCTCGGAGAATTCCATCTCCTTGAACAGGTGGTGCGCGCTCATCAGCCCATGGCGCTTGCGCAGGAAGTTCACGTGGTCCTCACCCCAGACAAAGCTGCAGTGGGGCGTGGTGTGGATGAACTCCTCGGGCTTCAGTTCGCCCTTGCTCACCAGGTAGGACCAGAGCTGGAGCGAAACCTCAAATGCCGAATTGATATCCAGGGCACGGTCGATGCTGATATTGCCCTGATCGTCCTCGGGCGTGTAATTCAGCTCGCAGTAACCAGCATGGCCGGTTCCCGCATTGTTCCAGCCGTCAGTACTTTCGTGGGCAACATGGTCGAGGCGCTCGACCAGGGTGATGTTAAGGGAAGGATCAAGCTCCCGGAGGATCACCCCGAGAGTGGCACTCATTACGCCCCCGCCTACGAGGACGACATCCGTGGTGGTCGTCATGAACAAACTACCTCAGCCTTTTGGGCGACACGGCGCAGAATGATAACAGATGTTCACCTGTAATTTCCCGGCGACAGGCCGAACATTACCGGGAACATCGGGTTGCGGGTATTCGACCTTCGTTGTAGGGCGCCGGTGACAGACGGACACATTCTGGTAACGAAGTTACCGTAGGAGCCGGATGTGCGAGGCACCAGAATAGTATCAAACAGGATTCTGGCGATCAGAACGAGGTCGATATGCCGGTCAGTGAGGAAACACTTGAATGCATCCAAGGGTATACTGTCGTTCGTATCACCGAGACGAACGGTCACGGCCAGCCCGAACTCGAAACCTATGCCCTGCGCCATGAGGCGGGAGGACAGCTGGACGAGTTCGCCGATTACCTGGATGCGGTAAAAACACTCAACCGGATCCTTTTCCCGCTGCCGGGGCTCCCTGAAGTAAGACTCAACAACGCAGGTTAACCGACACCGGCATGTTACCAACCCCCCAAAATCTCAGTGGAGGCTATCCCGGGTCTGTCCACCGTCTTGCAACGACACGCTGGCAGGCCGTTCTGGGCTGGATCGGTCTCGCTGTAATTCTTGTGGCCAGCGCCGAGGCATCCCGACTGTTCACCATCGGTGACCAGCCCATGTCCGCCCTGTGGCCCCCGGCCGGCATATTCCTTGGTGCCACGGCGGCTCTGGGCTACCGCACTCTGATCGTTCTGGGCCCGGCCTTTCTTGTGTGGCTTCTCTGGCTGGACGCCACGCCGCCCGCCCTTGCCGTTCTGGCTACCATCGGGCAGTGCCTGGGCGCGGCGGTCGGCGCCTTCCTCATGCGCCAGTTCTGGCAGCAGGGCCGCAAAAAGGGTCCGTTCTCGGAGCTGATTGCGCTCTATACCCGGGCCGCCCTTGCCGGCGGGCTGGTCACTTCGATTTTCGGGGCCGCCGGTTACCGGCTGAGCATGCCAGTGGCCGCCGATACCGGCTTCCATGACACCGTTCTGGTCTATATGGCTTTTGAGGCGATCGGCATCATCCTGTTCGCCCCTCTGGTGTACTCCATTCTCAGCAACCCGCATCACTTCCTCGACCAGCTCCGCCTCGACTGGCGCCAGCGCATGCCCTGGTTCTGGCTCGCCATCACGGCCGGGCTTCTGGCACTGGCGCTGCTCATGCACGGGCTGAATGAGAGCACCTATTCCACGGCCATCGGCTTCGCGTTCTTCCCCCTGCTGTGCTGGTTCATTCTCCAGACCCGGCCACCCAGCGGCCTGATCACCGTGCCCGCCTTCGTGGCGCTGTTCATGGCACTCTCACTGAACGGCATGGGCGGGCTGCCGCAGATCATCACGCTGGGGGACCTGATCCGCTCGCTGCTGCTGGTGGGCGGCCTGGCTGTCATGTCCCAGGTGCTCTCCGCCATCACCGCCGAGCGCTCCCGCCTGATCCGTGGTTTCCAGGAGCAGGCCCGGACCGACTTTCTTACCGGCCTGCGCAACGACCGTGCGTTCACCGAGGATCTCAGCGCCGCCCTGGCCGATCACACCCATAAAAGGCAGCCCCCGGACTGGCTGGTCTATCTGCAGGTACTGGAAGCGGACCGGATCGAAGAACTGCTGGGATTCGAGGCCAGCCAGGAGCTCGAGCGCCAGCTCGCCGCCCGGCTCATGGGCGCCACCGGGCCGCGTACCCTGCCGGCCCGCATCGCCGATGCCACCTTCGTGCTGCTGATGCCTGCGGAGTCCACCGCAGTGCTGCAGCGCCGGCTGGAGTCCCTTTACAGCGACTTTGACGGCAGCATTTTCGAGCCCGGCGGCAACCAGACCCAGATCCGCGTCACGGTCGGCGCGGTTCCCCTGGACGGCAACCTGGAAGACCCCATCCACTACCTGAGCGCGGCCACCCAGGCGGCCCACCAGGCAGCGCAGGCAAACCCCAGAATCCGGGTTATCGAGAACACCCGGGACCTGATCGACGAGCGCCACGCCACGACCCAGCAGATCGAACGGCTCAAATCCGCACTTACCGAGGATCGCCTGGAGCTCTTCGCACAGCGGATCCAGCCGTTCTCACCCCAGGGCACGGGCCTGCATTACGAGATACTGGTGCGCCTGCGCGAGCGCAACGGAGAACTGATCAGCCCGGGTGGGTTCCTGCCAGTCGCGGAGACCTTCGGGTTCATGGGGGAGATCGACCAGTGGGTCATCCGGTCCACCCTGCGGACCCTGGCCGACAACCCGGAATGGCTGGAGAACACCACCAAGTGTGCCATCAACCTGGCAGGCACCTCCCTCTCCAACCCGGAACTCATCGCCTTTATCGACCATGAGCTCAAGGCCTCCGGGGTGCCTGCCGGCAGGATCAGCTTTGAGATCACCGAAACCGAGCAGATTGGCGACCGTGCCGCCGCCGTCCAGCAGGTCCGCGCCATGCGGGCACTGGGCTGCAGCGTCTCGCTGGATGACTTCGGCACCGGGCTCGCGACCTTTGACTACCTGCGCAGCTTTGATGTGGATTTCGTTAAGATCGATGGCGTGTTCGTGCGCGATCTGCTGGCCAACCAGCACGACCAGAGCATGGTGCGCGCCATCTGCGAGGTGGCCCGCAGCATGGGCCTGCGCACCATTGCCGAGTTCGTGGAAGGTGAAGACCTCATCGAGGCCCTCCAGGAGCTGGGCGTGGACTACGGGCAGGGTTTCGGGATCGCCCACCCCGCCCCCATCCATGAGCTGTTCGCCCAGCCAGCGGCCTGATCAGGCCCGGCCCATCTTTTCCAGGGAATCCGGCTGGAAGAGCTCCACCCAGTAACCATCCGGATCCCTGACGAACGCGATGCCCTTCATGTTGCCGTCGTTCGGCCGCTTCTGGAAGGGAACCCCCAGGGTCTCCATGCGCTGGCAGGCGGACTCCACGTCCGGCACGGCCACACCGATGTGCCCGTAACCCTTGGGCTCTTCATTGCCGTTGTGGAACTGCTTGTCCGGATCCTTCTCGTCACCCCAGTTGTGGGTCAGCTCAATCAGCGCTTCACGCCCGAAGTTGTAGGTCGTGCGCGCCGCAGGGTCTGATGGCACCTCGGACTCTCCCCCTTCGGGCAGATAGCCCAGAAAGTACAGGGTGAACTGCATATCCTCAAAGTCCAGCTTCCGGATCAGACGCATGCCCAGCGCACGGGTATAGAAATCCAGACTTTTCTCCGGATCCTTGATGCGGACCATGGTGTGGTTCAGGCGATACTGCTGCGTCTCCGCATCCGGTTCATGGCAGAGGCCGGGGGCGTCGTCGAAATGCTGTGGCATGGTGCTCTCCTGTTGATGGCTTTACACAGGAGATGGGTACGAAGGGGCGATGTTCCAAGGCCACCGGAGCCACAACGAAGAACGGCACCCCGAGGGGTGCCGTTCTTTGCTGCAGTTGCTTCTGGTCAGATGATCAGAAGTTATGCTGCAGGGCGACCAGTGCGACTGTAGCGCTTGAGTTGGCATCATTGTCGTACTGGATGTTTTCAAGCTCGAGGCGAACATTGGTCCGGTCCGACAGCGCCTGCTTGATAAAGCCGTAGGTATTCAGATCGATGTCGGTCTCAGAGTCACGGTCATCGGAGGCTTGAGAGAAACCAAGATGGCCGGTCAAACCGTTACCGAAGTCCATGACCGACGCAATTGCAACCGCGTCACGCTTGTTGTTGTCGGCATCATCAAGATCGACCAACGTATAGTTTGCCGCCAGTTCAAGCGCATCAGTTACATTCCAACGGGCACCGACGTTCCAGAGTTCAGGCTCTTGGTTCGCTTCAGCCAAGGTTTCCAATGCACTCTCGCCGTAAGTGTCGCCAGTTGGGTTATCTGAAGTTACAGATCCCGGGATTGTCTCACTGAAGAAATCAGACTGACGGTCTTCAGCGCTTGCTACTACGCCAGTGTCGTAATCACTGAACTCCCTGTGATAGACCGCGTTAACACTGATTCTCTTATCAAAACTGTACTGGAATGCAGCCTGAATCGAAGTAATGCCTTCTTCATTCTGGATGGTCGCAGACTCATCGGTTACCAAACCACCTGCTGCATAGTCACCACCAACAGTTTGAGTTCCATCACCGATTCCCAGAGTCACTTGCGCTGCAAACGGATCGGAATGGCCCCAAGCACTCCCATACTCCCAGCTGATGGCACTGTCCTGACGGAAACCATAACGCGTGGAGTCATTCAGAACACTTGTTGCATAGTAGTAGGTGCCATAGCCATGAACGTCAGTACGGTGCGTGTTCCAACCCCCGAACTCGTACAGTGCCTGCCATTGGGCACCAACCTTGATTTTGCCCCAGTCACCACCAAGAGCGGCCCAACCAAGGCGGGTATTGGTAGCATTACCACCGTCGTCCAGCACGTTAACCTGAAGTTCAATGTTGTAGGACGCAGTCAAGTCAGCGAAATCTATATCCTCACTTCCACGAACGCCAAGACGTGAGGTCATGCCATTCGATAAGGTAACGTCGCGATCGTCACTGTTACCGTCAACAGAATTTAAACCATTAAAGATTTCAACGTTGTTTGCGCCATCACTGTCAGTATAGTGCTCAACGCCGATATCAATCAGGCCATAAACTTCCGGTGCTGCCATCGCACCCATGGGTGCAGCTGCCAGACCACCACTAACCGCAAGGGCCAGAATCTTCTTTTTCATGGTCATCATCCTCTCTGTTTCTTCTGGTTCACTTCCCAGTGACGCATTTCTTGTTGTGCGCCTCCGAGTTTTCCCGCCTCTGCACCCACTTGGGTGAGGATGCTAAGAGGGTAGATCAGGATTTGCCGTTAAGCAAAATTAATTTGTCATCAACCTGAAATCCTGTTGCGTTAATCTCACTCCCACCGGTCATCACCGCACTGGCGCGGCTGATCACCATTATTAGTGAGCAGGCTAAGTAACTTTCCGTATTTTCCTATTGGAAACAAGAGAGCATGATTGTCATGTCTCTTGACGGGAGGCAATACGCCGTCCCTCCGCATGGGGTTCACTTTGCCGCAGCAGGAGGGCGGATCCAATGACCAACATCAACCGGAAACCTTAGAGGAGGCGAATCATGCGCACCAAATTCGTTCAATCAGATGTTCGCCGCCGCGGTACTGCGCCGGTTGAGGCATCCCGTCGGGCCGATGTGAACCGTCCCAACAAAGACAACATGACGCTTGAAGCACTGACCCGCCCCGCTCAAACGCGCAGTCTCAAGGCGGTACTCCGTCGCAAGTAACTGGTACGCCAGGCAATCGTAAGGGAAGGCACTCAGAAAGGGCCTTCCCTTTTGTGTGTGTGAATCCCCCACCATCTCCGCTAGCATAATGCCCTCTTCCGCACTGCCAGTGGAGCCGCGACGTTACCCATGATCAACACCTCCGTGGACAACCCGCGCCCGGGCCGGGAACTGTTCCATCTCACATGGCCCATGCTTTTCGGCGTGCTGGCTCTGATGAGCTACCAGCTGGTGGACAGTGCCTTCATCGGCCAGCTGGGCGTCAAGCCGCTGGCAACCCTCGGCTTCACGGTGCCACTGCAGATGTTCATCATCGGCGTTCAGGTCGGTATCGGCATTGCGACCACCGCCGTGATATCCCGTGTACTGGGCGCGGATGACCCGGTCCGGGCCAAGCGGCTCGGCGGCCTGGTGGTGGTCGCCGGCGCGACGCTGATTGCGCTGCTGGCGCTAGCGATCTGGCTGGGTCGTTACTGGATCCTGGCGCTGCTCGGCGGCAGCGAGGACCTCCAGCCCCTGCTGGACGCCTACTGGCCACCATTCCTGTTCGCCGCATGGCTGGGCGCCGTACTCTATTTCGGCTACAGCCTGTGCCGCTCCCACGGGGATACGAAACTGCCCGGGGCCATGATGGTGATCACCAGCCTGATCAACGTGGCCCTGGACCCGCTGTTCATCTTCACCTTCGACTGGGGCATCGCGGGCGCCGCCTGGGCGACAGTGGTCGCGTTCGGCACCGGCACTCTCGTGGTCTTCTCCCGACTCTTTGCACGCCAGTGGATCACCTTCCTCCTGGCGGAATTGCCGATCCGGCCCGCACTGGCCCAGCTGGGCTCCATTGCCGGCCCGGCCATGCTCAGCCAGCTGATGCCGCCCATTGCGGCCATGCTGGCCACTGGCTTTGTGGCCACCTTCGGGGAGTCCGCCGTGGGTGCCTGGGGCCTGGGCTCACGCCTGGAGTTCTTCTCCCTGGTGGCGGTGCTGGCCCTGACCATGGCCATGCCCCCGATGATCGGTCGCTACGTGGGCGCGGGGCGGCCGGATCGGGTGGAACTGCTGGTCTGGCTGGCGGTGCGTTTCGTGATCCTGCTCCAGCTCGGAATCGCCGCGGCCTGGCTGCTGCTGTCCGGGCTCCTGTCCTCGCTGCTGGCCAGTGACCCCGAGGTGCAGGGGCACCTGGCGGATTTCCTGCTGCGGCTGCCGGTGAGCTGGAGCGGGCTCGGTGTGTGCATGCTGATGGTCTCAGCCTGCAACGCCATGGGGCTGCCCATGCGGGCCCTGGTCATCTCAGTGCTGCGGCTGTTCGCCTGGTTCCTGCCCCTGCTGTGGATCGGCGGCCAGATCGGCGGGCTCAACGGGCTCTTCACCGGCGCCATGCTCGGCAACATCGCCGCCGGCATAACATCCTGGCTGCTGTATAAGCGCGGTATTGCTCACCTCAAGCAGCAAGCCGCTCGATCAGGGCCCGAACCATCGGCTTCATGAACCAGGATTCCTCGGGCATGACGTCCACGCCAACGCTGTACTGGGCAAGCCTGTCGGCCACGATGGGCCCGACCGCCACCACCAGGAGCCGGTTCAGTGCCTCGACCACTGCGGACTGCATGCCAATGCCCTTAGCCACGTCCATAAGGCGCTTGACCTGGGCCTGGCTGGTGAACGCGATGGCATCCAGCTCCCCCCGCACCAGCCCCTGCGCCAGGACCTCGACCTGTTCGCGGTTGCTCTCGTCGGCATAGACGTAGGGCGCCACGGTGTCCACTTCCGCGCCCTCTTGCCGCAGGAAACCGGTCAGCTTTTCATTGGGCTCCTCGCCGTAGAGCTGAACACCCACGGTGCGACCATCGAGATCCTGCTCGCGCAGTGTGGCGATCACGCCGTCGGTGGTGGCCTCGTCCGCCGTGAGATCATTCTTCAGGCCCAGCTCACGCAGGGCGTTCACGGGTTTGGGCCCACGCGTGATCTTCCGGACGCCAGCCAGGGCTGTTACGAAGGCCTCATGGCAGCCCTCGCGCTCGGCCGCGGCGGAAAGACGGCGAAGACCCTCGCCCGTAAGCAGGATCAGGTCATCCATGGCACCGGCATTAAAGCGCCCGAGCCAGGCCCGCACGGCCTCCTGATCCGGGGTATCCAGGATCGAGACCAGCGGGCAACGCCAGGTTTCCGCACCCCGGCGCTCGACCATCTGCGCCAGCACATCCAGCTGGCGGGTTTCAGGCAGGGCAATCCGCAGCCCCGCCAGGGGCTCACCCTCAACCGTCTCATCCGCCATGATCAGTAGCTCCTGGGCACGGTCTGGGGTTCCACGAACTCGAACAGGCCCTCCAGCCCACCTTCACGACCGACACCGGAGAGTTTCATACCACCGAAGGGCGCTTCCGGTGTGGGGCCGGTGCCGGTGTTCCAGCCCACATGGCCGAAGCGCATGGCCGGGATCATCCGCTGCGCCCGGGCCTCGTCCCTGGTGAACAGGTAGGAGGCCAGGCCGTAATCCGTATCATTGGCGGCGGCCAGCACATCTTCTTCGGTCTCAAAGGTGGCCATGGGCACGAAGGGCCCGAAGGTCTCCTCGTCGCAGCACTGCATGTCCGGGGTAACACCGGTGACCAGCGTGGGCGGATAGAAAAAGCTGCCGGACTCGGGCAACGAGTCCGGATGCTGACCGGCTTTCAGCGTGCCGCCTTTGTCCAGAGCATCCTTCACATGGCGGCGCACCTTGTCGAAGCCGGCCTGGTTGATGAGCGGGCCGATGTCGGTGCCTTCCTGCATGCCATCGCCCACTTTCAGGGCCGCCACTTTTTCAGCCAGCCGCTCCGCGAAGGTATCCGCTATGCCGGACTGCACGAAGATACGGTTGGCGCAGACACAGGTCTGGCCGCCGCCGCGGAACTTGTTACCGATAAGCTGGGTGATGGCGTCATCAACGTCGGCGTCATCAAAAACGATAAAGGGGGCATTACCACCCAGCTCCAGCGCCAGCTTCTTCACCCGGCCGGCACACTCACGCATCAGGTGCTGGCCCACGCCGGTGGAACCGGTGAAGCTGATCATGGTTACGTCCGGGTTCTGGCACAGCGTATCGCCGATGGGCTTGGGCGGGCCCATGACCAGGTTGATCATGCCCTTGGGCAGCACTTTCCGGTCGTGTATGGCCCGGAAGGCGGCGATCATGGTCAACGGCGTGTCCTCGGCGGGCTTGATCACACTCGGGGCACCACCGGCCAGCGCCGCCGAAAGCTTCTTGGCGATCATCCCGATGGGGAAGTTCCAGGGAGTGATGAGCCCCGCCACCCCTATCGGGCGGTAGTGGACCGTCCAGGTGCAGTCCTTGGGGGTCTCCGGAATGGTGTGCGGCGCCAGCTGATCAATGTAGTTGGCGCAGTAATTGAAGAAACCGGCGGCATAGTCCACCTCACCCACTGCCTCCTTCAGCGGCTTGCCGTGCTCAAGGCAGAGAATGCGGCCGATTTCCTCCCGTTCTTCCTTCAATGCATCGCGCACGCCCTCGAGCCAGCGGCGGCGCTCGTCCAGGGATACGGGCTCCTGCAGGTTCAGGGCCCGGGAAGCTGCGGCAATGGCCTCCTCGGTTTCAGCAGCGCCGAGAGCCGGCACTTCGGCCAGTGTCTCGCCTGTGGCGGGGTTGGTGACGCTCAGCGTGCCGCCGCTGCCCTTTCCGATCCACTGGCCACCAATGTAGCCTTCCGCGCGCTCGAGCAGTGGTGATTCAATCATGCAGTGCCCCCTTGATACCCGTCTTGATGATGTTTTTCGACTATAACAGGGGTGCTCGGGAGTGGCATCCGTGGTTCACCATATCCAGCGCGTTTGCGATATTCCCGCATCGCCAGTGAACCAAACGTCATTAATTCGACTATAGTAGGGCAGTATCCGGGGAACGGGTGGCATTACGTACTGTTACCTAGTAGCCTCGGCCGCGCAGCATTAATTCCATGTCACGAGCACGGAAGGAGCAAGGCAATGTATAGGAAAATCATGGTGCCTGTGGACCTGGCCCATGTGGACGCACTCAAGGGTGCGCTCACGGTGGCGGGTGATCTCGGGCAACACTACGAGACGGAAATCTGTTACGTGAGCGTTACCCATTCCTCACCCGGGTCAGTGGCCCACAATCCTGAGGAATATGAACAGAAGCTTGAAGCCTTCGCCAACGAACAGGCCCAGCAGCACGGTCGGCCCGTTTCGGCGCGGGTAATCGTATCGTCCGATCCGGCTGTCGAGTTGGATGACAAGCTGCTTAAAGCAGTAAAGGATGTGGGAGCTGATCTGGTGGTCATGGCGACCCACCTGCCCCGCAAGCTCGACGCTATCATGCCGGCCAATGGCGGCAAGGTGGCCAAGGAGACGGATGCGTCCATTTTCCTGGTCCGGCCCTGACTACATCATACGGGATCTCAATAACGTCAAATCATAAACGGAGTGCGCTATCATGACGCAGGATCCAAACCAATCCGGTGACAGCAGCGAGGGCGTCGACGGCGTTCCCGCGCCGGAGGGCCCGGCGAACCTGATCGATACGGATTACAAGATCGGTCAGGACAACTTCTCCGGCAAAGTGACCCTCAACCTTGACCTTCACGGCAAGGTATTCGGCATCTCATCCGCCATCATCGTGTTCTTCGTGTTCATCACACTGGCACTACAGAACCAGGTGGCGCCGATCTACAACGCGATCTTCAACTATCTGACCCAGAATCTGACCTGGGTTTTCCTTCTGTCCGGCAACATCTTCCTTGTCCTCAGCGTCGTGCTGATCTTCACGCCACTGGCCAAGGTACGACTGGGCGGCGCCAAAGCGCGGCCGGACTTTTCCTATATGGGCTGGTTCGCCATGCTGTTTGCTGCAGGCATGGGCATCGGCCTGATGTTCTACGGCGGGCAGATGGTCGCCGGGCAGGCGATCACCGACACCATCGAGGGGCTGATCGTCGGCTACTTCCTGTGGACGCTCTCGCTGGGCGCGTATTCGGGGATCGCAAACGACGTCCAGTCCGAGGCTAGCTGGGGGACGCTCGAACGCCACTACATGACGCCGTTCGGGTTCGGGCCCGTGGTTCTCGCGAAGTCGGCGGCCATCGTCTTCCGAACCTTTCTCACTTCGGCGGTCGTGCTCGCGGTGATGATCCTGATGACGGGGACCGCGCTCGAACTCCCGGTCGTGACTGTCGTCGTGGTGGGGATTCTCACCATCGCGGGCGCGCTCGGGCTCGGCCTGGCGATGGGCGGGCTGAGCGTCCTCTACAAGCGGATCGGGAACGTCACCAACTTCCTGCAGTTCGGCTTCATCGGGCTGATCTCGGCGCCAGCGTTCGACCTGCCGTGGCTGCGCGTCCTCCCGCTGGCCCAGGGGAGCGCGATGCTCCAGCGCGCGATGAAAGACGGCGTCCGGCTCTGGGAGTTCGACCCCGGCGCGGTCGCCCTTCTGGCCGGGACGGCGGTCCTGTACCTGGGCGTGGGGTACCTGGTGTTCGCCCGCGCGACGAAGCGCGCGCGACGACTGGGCGTGCTGGGCGACTACTGACGGGCGTGCTGGGCGACTACTGACGGGCGTGCTGGGCGACTACTGAACGGGACCACCAGTCGTTTTGCTGACCGGCCGGAGTCGAACACGTTCGCCTCGGTCGTGCGGTTTGGCGGGATCGGGTTCGCGGTTTGGCGGGATCGGATGCGTGGTTTGGTGTGGTCGGTCGTCTCTCGACCGGGCGGGTGTGGTGACGGCCACCGAAGGTCGTGGGAACGTTCAACGAATTTCCACGCGAGAGCGGCCACGCGCGGGACGATACAGAAATCTTCAAAGGGCGTCCGGTAGGAGTTGGGAAATAACGATGGCATTGCTCGAGTCAATCGCGTTTGCGCTGTTCGCCCTCGTCACCGTGGGGAGCAGCCTGGGCGTCGTGATGGTTCGCGACGTCTGGCATTCGGCGCTGTTTCTCGGCGTCTCACTGCTCAGTGTAGCAGTGTACTACGTCATGTTGCGCGCCGAGTTCCTCGCCGCGATGCAGATCCTGGTGTACGTTGGCGGGGTCTTGATCCTGATCACGTTCGCCATCATGCTCACCGAGAGAGATAATTCGACCGACCCCGACGCCGACGTCGAGGCCGAGGGAGACGGCGAGGTGACAGCATGACCAAGCGCCCGCGTCTGGCGACGAACGTCACCTTCGCCAACGGGGTCGCGGCGCTCGCGCTGTTCGCCGTCATGGCCTACGTCTTCATGACGGCCAGTTTCCCCAAGCCCGACGGCTTCCCTGCGGGGTCGATCACCGCGAGCATCGGCTATGCGATGTTCGGGATGCTCGACCAGGCCGCCATTCCGGCGGAGAGTTTCCTGGTCGTGTTCATCGTCATCGCGGTCGTCCTCGACGCCGCGCTCGACGCCTCGCTCCTGCTCGCGCGCCGCGAGGAGGACGGCAGCGTCGTCACGGCGCTGACCGACGGCGGCCGCCGACTCCGCGGCGGTGTGTCCGGGACCGAGTCCGGGGCAGCCGACGCGGACTCCGAGGCAACCGACGCGGACCCCGAGGCAACCGACGCGGACCCCGAGGCCGCCGACGCGGACGGGACCGCTTCCGACGCGGCGACGGAGGGAGGTGAGGCCTGATGGCTATCGAGACCCAGTACTACCTCCTGCTGTCGGCGGCGGTGTTTTGCATCGGCGTCTACGGCATCCTGACGCGGAGCAACGCGCTGTTGTTCCTGATGTCCGTCGAGCTGATGCTCAACGCGGCGAACATCAACCTCGTGGCGTTCTCGTTCCAGCACGGGAACCTCACGGGGCAGGTGTTCGCGCTGTTCGTGATGGCGCTGGCGGCCGCGGAGGTCGCGGTCGGTATCGGCATCATCCTGGTGTTGTACCGCAACTTCGATGATATCGACGTCACGAAAGCGGCGACGATGAGGTGGTAAGATGGCAGGTGCATTCGACTTCGTTCCGGCGATCGCAGCGCT
>ENA-ORCO01000062-ORCO01000062.1-marine-metagenome-genome-assembly--contig:-NODE-62-length-95716-cov-7.400245_pt1 | contig 95716 bp, 97 predicted proteins | sample MGYA00248633_ERZ508508 | MGnify/ENA primary metagenome ERZ508508 (study PRJEB26179, sample SAMN06268845) | marine metagenome | isolation source: A23 P1 aerobic enrichment on pine of planktonic cells taken...
ACACTCGTCGGTTCCTGGCGCAAGCGAGCCGTCGAGGCGCTCGCCCTCGAGGCGGGCGATGTCGTCGTCGAGATGGGGTGTGGAACCGGGGCCAACCTCCCACTCTTGCGCGAAGCAGTCGGTCCAACCGGGACAGTCATCGGCGTCGATCTGACGCGTGGAATGCTCGGGGAGGCACGCCGGCGCGTCTCCCGGGGCGGCTGGTCGAACGTCCATCTGACCGAAGGGGACGCGACCCGACCCCCGGTCACCGCGGGCGTCGACGCGGTCCTCGGGACGTTCGTCGTGGGGCTGTTCGAGGAGCCACCAGCAGTGATCGACAGGTGGGTCGACCTGTTGTGTCCTGGTGGACGTCTCGCTGTGCTCGAAGCCGGGCCGAGCGATCGGCCGATCGCGATACCGCTGAACCTTGCGTTCCGTGCGTTTACCCGCTTTTCGGCCCCGTCGAGCCGTGGGGACGTCGCGTCGCCAGCGAGCGTTCTCGACGGACGAATCCAGGCGGCGACCGACCGGATCGACGCCAGGACGGCCGAAACGACCCAGGTGACGTTTTGGCTGGGATTCGGCCATCTCCTGGCCGGTCGTCGGCCCCGATACAGATGATAGCTGTCTACCGGTAGGCCGCCCTCGGGCGGTCAATGCGGAAGTGGGTGAAAAGAATCCGTATGAACGGCACTCGCTTCCGGGACGGTTAGTCGTCGGCCGGCGCGGGTGTCGTCATGTCGACCGGATCGGCGTCGACGAGGACGCGAACCTCGACGCCGCGGCGGGCGGCGGCGATCAGGATGCTGGCGATCCGGTCGCTGGTGAACGTGTAGCCGGCGAGGAGGATGCGGTCGTGAGCACGCCGAAGTGTCCCGACCGGGACTGACGGCGCGTCAGGGAGGACGAACCCGGTGACGGTCGCAGGGCCGTAGCGGTGGACCCCGCGAGGGTGGTAGCCGACGGGACGCCAGCGGGTTCCCTCGTCGGCCCGGACGAGTCGCTCGCCCGCGGGGGCGTTGCGGTAGTCGAGCATCGCGACCACGGCGCCGTCGCGCTGGAGACGGAGCCGTTCACCGCCGTTCGACAGCGAGAGGTGCGGGACGGTGACGACGGGTGCGTCGGTGAGACGCCGCGTCGCGTTCGGATCGGCGCTGACGGCCACGCGAGTTGCCGGACGGTCGGGGGGGAGGGAGACGACACGCTCCCCGTCGTCGAGGGTCCAGTTGGCAGACGAGGTGGGGAGACGGAGAACGACGAACTCGCCCGCGTCACCGTCGGTCCGGGGATTGGGGACGGTAGCGACGATATCGGCGTCGGGCGGGGCGGGGGTGGAGGCAGAAGCGGTGGTCACGCCACCAAGCAGCGTCGTCGAGGGCGTCACGAGCAAGAGGGCGACGAGGGCGGTAGCGACGGGGAGCAGTCGGCGTTGGGACACGGGAGGGCTGGCCGCGGCATCCCGGATAAACGTCCGGAGGCTTTTTGTCCTCGTCACGCCCGATACGGGCATGGTCGCGGTGGCGAACGCACTTCGGTTGCTCGGATCGGCACTCGGTGCCCTCGGCGGCGCGCTAGTGTTCGTCGAGTTCTTCCAGATGCCGAACTACGTCGAGTACAATCCGGAGTTTCAGGATTACCGTATCGAGACCAACCGAGCGGACGTTCGGGAACACACCTGGGTCGGCCGGATCGGCGGGCTCTGTGTCTCACTCGGCTTCGCGCTCCTGTTCGTCGCGACGTTTCTCGGGTGACGAACGGGGCGTGTGATCGTCCCGCTGTTATTAGTACGTCGGCCTCTAATCTCGCGGCTGGGAAGATAGTCGTGACCCGACCGCTCCAGCAGTTCATCGACGAACTGGAGTCACAGCGCAGGCGACTCGTCGTCGTGAACGGAGCCAAGGTCGACGACCAGGTCGACGATATCGTCGGCTACTTCGACCGTCTGGGGCTGGAGACGCGGTACGTGACGGCCGCGGAGCTTCCGGACGCGTTTCTCCTCCTCACCGACGGCGACACGTGTCTCGGTGCCGTCGCAGTCAGCGACCTCTACGGATATCTGTTCGACTCGCTCAGCGGTGACGCGCTCGAAGAGCTCGCCGACCAGCATCGCCAGCAACCCATCGTCGACGGGTTCCTCGCGCGACTCGATCAGAACGTCTACTCGCTGTCCGGTGAGCGACGACTGCCTCTGGTCTGTGCCTCCCAATTGCTCGAATCGCGTGCCTGGCGCCGCGGAGCGGGACACCTCCACGCCGGCGTCCAGAGCATGGGAACCTTCGAGCGCGCGCCAGCGACGTGGACGCGCTATCTCAAAATCGCGGATGCAGGTGTGGAGACGACGGTGTACGGCCGCACGGGGTGGGAACCCGACGACTGGGGTTCGATCGCGGCCTACGGCGACGAAACCGGCGACAGAGTGGGCGACTACTGGTTCGTCGTCTACAGCGGTCCGGAAGACCACGACGACGGCGCCCTCCTCGCCCGCGAAACCGACACGGGACGATACACCGGCTTCTGGACGTTCGAGTCGGACACCGTCACCGAACTGGTCGAGACGCTCCGCAGCGACTACCAGCCGTCGCTCACGCGTCTCGACGAGTAGTTCGGCGACGGGGTTTTGCAGACGCCGCGTGTGGGGGGGTGTATGGACCCTCGACGGTTTCTCTTCGTCTCGATGGACGCGGCGCTGATCGGCGACCTCGCGTGGCAGGTGAGTCGAGAGGGTCACGAGGTGAAGTATTACATCGCGGCCGAGTCGGATCGGGAGATCGCCGACGGATTCGTCCCCAAAACCGACGACTGGCGCGCCGAGGTCGACTGGGCGGACACCGTCGTCTTCGACGACATCTGGGTCGGTAACGACGCCCGAACGGGCGAACTGGCCCAGGCGTTGCGGGCCGAGGGTCACGCCGTCGTCGGCGGGACACCGAACACGGATCGTCTGGAGGCGGACCGTGGCTACGCGATGTCCGTCCTCGAAGATCACGGCGTGCACACGCTCGATCACCGCGAGTTCACGTCCTTCGACGCGGCGATCGAACACGTCCGCGACGATCCGGCACCGTACGTCATCAAACCGCTCGGGGAAGTTCAGAACGTCAAACGTCTCCTGTACGTCGGGAACGAGGGCGACGGCAGCGACGTTGTTGACGTCTTGAAGGCCTACAAGAAGGCGTGGGGACATCGGATGAAGGGGTTCCAGCTTCAGCGGAAGGTAGAGGGTGTCGAAGTCGCTGTCTGCGGGTTTTTCAACGGCAACGAGTTCATCGATCAGGTCAACTTTAATTTCGAACACAAGCGATTGTTCCCCGGAAACATCGGTCCGTCGACTGGCGAGATGGGAACGTCGATGTTCTGGGCCGGCCAGAACAAACTGTTCAACGAAACCTTCGGCAAACTCGAAGGTTGGCTCGCCGACGAAGGCTACGTCGGGAGCATCGACCTGAACTGTATCGTGAACGAGGACGGGATCTACCCGTTGGAGTTCACGCCGCGGTTCGGCTACCCGACAATTGCCATACAGGAAGAGTCGATCAGGTCATCGACGGGCGAGTTCTTCTACGACCTCGCTCACGGCAACGACCCCGACCTAGAGGTGCACAGCGGGTACCAGATCGGGGTCCGGGTCGTCCTCCCGCCGTTCCCGTTTGACGACGCTGAAACGTACGACGAGAACTCACGGAATGCGGCAGTGGTATTCCAAACCGACGACCGGGAGGGCATTCACATCGAGGACGCGAAACGCGTCGACGCCCAGTGGCGCGCTGCCGGCGAGAGTGGGATGCCGCTGGTCGTGACCGGCAAAGGCGAGACGATGCAGGCAGCACGGGCGCAGGTGTACGGTCGCATCGACGACATCGTCATTCCGAACCTCTACTACCGGGACGACATCGGGGAACGGTGGATCGAGGGCGACGGCGACCGGCTGCTCGCGTGGGGGTATCTGGGGCCGTGAGCGGGGCGACACCGACATTTATGAGTGTCGAACCCAAAATGTGATGGGTGGCAACAAACAGCATGGATGGGAGCACGGCGCTCGACCGGCTTCGCCGACGCTACGAGACCACCCAAAAGAAGTGTCCGGCGTGTGGCTACGTCGATCACGGCGCCAACTGGACGAGCCGGACGGACGGTCGGCGGGTCGTCTACCGGCACGTCTGTCCGAGCTGTGACGCGAGCCGTGAGCACACGTTCCGGCTCGATTAGGCCGACAGCCGCGCCAGCTCGTCGTCGGAGAGGTCGATCCCGGCAGCGGCGACGTTCGATTCGAGGTGGCCGACGCTCGACGTGCCCGGAATGGGTAGAATCACGGGCGATCGGTGGAGGAGCCACGCGAGCGCCACCTGTCGCGGCGTGGCGTCGTGGGTCGCTGCCACGTCGGCCAACACCGGGGCCGTCTCACCGAGGTCGCCACCACCGATGGGGAAGTAGGGGATGAAGCCGATGTCCGCGTCCTCGCAGGCGTCGAGCACGTCGTCGTGGGTGCGCTCGGCGACGTTGTACTCGTTCTGTACCGTCGCAATCTCGACCACGTCGCGGGCACGGTCGAGCTGGTCGACGGAGACGTTGCTGACGCCGACGTGACGGACGAGGCCGCGGGCCTTGAGATCCGCAAGCGCCGCCATCGCGTCCTCGATGGCGACATCGGGGTCGGGTGCGTGGTACTGGTAGAGGTCGATAGTGTCGACCCCGAGACGGTCGAGACTGCAGAGGGCGGCGTTGCGAAGGTAGTCGGGGTCACCGTGACGAAGCCAGTCGCCGTCGGGGGAGCGCAGGAGGCCGCCCTTGGTGGCGACGACGGCGTCGTCGGGGACGCCCGCCTCGCCGAGGAGGCGTTCGCTGGTGCCCGGACCGTACGCGTCCGCGGTGTCGACGAAGTCGACGCCGAGTTCGAGCGCCCGGTCGAGCACACGGCGGGCTTCGGCAACGTCGTCGGGATCGCCGAGAATGTCGGGACCGGTGATTCGCATGGCCCCGAAGCCGAGGCGGTTGACGGTCAGATCGCCGCCGATGTCGAACGTGTCGCAGGCGTCGTCGAGCGAGCGCATAGCCACCGTTGGGCGGCCGGCGGGTTATAGGCCCGGCCCTCGCACGGGCTGTGTACGTCAGTTCCAGCGGTCGCCGACGGCGGAGGCGACGACCGCCGGGAAACGGTGACACCTACCCGTATCACTCCGGGAGCGGCCGCCGGAACTCGACGATCACTTCGGTCCCGCGAGGGTCGTTGTCACGGACGGACACGTCGCCGCCGTAGTGGTTCATCAGCGTCTTCACGAGGGCGATACCGCGCCCCTCGCCGGGTTCGATGGCGGAGTCGAACAGGTGGGTTTTCACGTCGTCGCGGATGCCGGGGCCGTCGTCGGCGATGTAAATCGAGACGGTCCGCGGGGTGCGTTCGACCGACACCGACACCGTCGGCGCCGCCCGGTCGTTGTGTTCGACGGCGTTTCGAATGAGGTTAGCGAAGACAGAGGAGACGGCGCCGGTCGCCATCACGTACAGTTCCGGTGGCACGTCCACCTCGAACATCGCCGACTCGTGGGCCGACCGCGCGCTCTCGACTTCACGGAGGATCACCGTCGAAATGTCGACGGGCATCGGGGCGCGTTCGCCCGAAAAGAGGTCGGCCAGTTCTTTCATGTCGTCGATGAGGGACGCGATGGTGTCGCTCCGGCGTTCGATCGGGTCGAGATACTCCGTGTCGTCGACACGCTTGCCGAGGAGGGTGGTGTACCCCTGAATCACCTGTGCCGCGTTCAACACGTTGTGGCGGAGATAACTGTTCAGAAAGACGAGCGCGTCGCGGCGATGGTCGGCCTCACGGGCCGCGCGATTCGCCCGGGCGTAGTAGATCCCGGCCACGCCGCCGCCGATTCCGCCGCCGGACCCAATCACGATGATGCCGAGTGCTGCCCCGTCGACAACCCGTCCCTCGGCGAGTCGAATACCGACCGTCAGGGCCGTCAGCGCACTGAATCCGATCATCCCACCGAGCGACCACCGGACGACGGTCCACGCGTCGGCGACCGGGAGGTCGCTATCCGCGAGCCAGTGGCTCAGTCCGAGGAGACCGACCGACAACAGGAGGCAGATTCCGAGCGAGGCGGCAGGATAGACGCCCAGCCCGATGGTTTCGACGTCACGGACGAAGTTCGCGAGCGACACGACGGCGACGGCGCCGCCTAGGATGGCGATGAGCGAGGGGGCGTGACCGGCGAGTCGTCGTTCCCACGCCGGTACGTCCATATTCGGGCATTGGTAACCATATATAAAACGATTGGCACAGTCGTCGGACGGACGGCTGACGGGAGTCCGATGCGGTTCTTGGCCTTTACTTGTCTGGGCACCGAACCACCACCATGACCACGCCGACGCCGACAGAACGGAATCGCCTCGACGAAGAGGCCAGCCCGTATCTCGAACAGCACGCGGACAACCCGGTCAACTGGCAGCCGTGGGACGACCAGGCGCTCGATGCGGCGCGCGAACACGACGTACCGATCTTTCTCTCCGTCGGCTACGCCGCCTGTCACTGGTGTCACGTGATGGAAGCGGAGAGTTTCCAAGACGAGGGCGTGGCGGCCACCCTCAACGAGCAGTTCGTCCCGATCAAGGTGGACCGAGAGGAGCGTCCGGACGTGGACAGCGTCTACCAGACCATCTGCCAGCTCGTCTCCGGCGGCGGCGGGTGGCCGCTCTCGGTCTTTCTCACGCCCGAGGGCAAGCCATTCTACGTCGGCACGTACTTCCCGCGGGACCCCCAGCGTGGCCGGCCGGGTTTTCTCCAACTCTTGCAGGATATCTCACGCTCGTGGCAGGAGGACCGTGACGAGATCGAGAACCGGGCCGAGCAGTGGACGGCGGCGATCACCGACGAACTCGAGTCGACGCCGGACGCGCCGGCCGAACCCCCCGAATCCGACGTACTGAAGTCGGCGACGGCGGCCGCCATTCGGGGCGCCGACCGCACCCACGGTGGCTTCGGCTCGGGTGGGCCGAAGTTCCCGCAGCCCCGCCGACTCGACCTATTGTTGCGGGCGGCGACGCTCGACGACGACGACGCAGCCGGCGAGGTGGCCACGGAAGCGCTCGATGCTATGGCCAGCGGCGGTCTCTACGATCACGTCGGCGGCGGCTTCCACCGCTACGCCACCGACCGCGAGTGGACCGTCCCCCACTTCGAGAAGATGCTGTACGACAACGCCGAACTCCCACGACTCTACTTCGAGGCCGCGGCGGCGACGGATGCGGATCGGTACGCCCGCGTGGCGTCCGAGACGGTCGCCTTCCTCGAACGCGAACTCAGGCATCCCGATGGCGGCTTCTACAGCACGCTCGACGCCCAGAGTCGGACGCCCACCTCACGCTTGGACGAGGGCGACGAACCCGAGGACGAGGAGGGCGCCTTCTACGTCTGGACGCCCGAAGAAGTGCGGGCGGCGATGGGATCGGAGCCCGTCGACGCGGACACGACGGTCGATCCGGAGACGGCCGCCGATCTGTTCTGTGACCGGTACGGCGTCGAGTCCGGCGGCAACTTCGAAGGGGGAACGACCGTCCTCACCGTCTCGGCGGGGTACGAGGCGCTGGCCGAGGCGTACGACCTCTCGGTCGAGACGGTCGAAGGTGTGCTCATGTCGGCTCGAGCTCGTGCGTTCGACACCCGTGCCGATCGCCCGCGACCCGCCCGCGACGAGAAGGTGCTCGCGGGATGGAACGGCCTCGCCATCTCGGGTATCGCGACCGGGGCGCGGACGCTCGATCCGGTGCTCGTGAACACGGCGACCGACGCCCTCGACTTCGTGCGCGAGCACCTGTGGAATGCGGACGCGCGGCGGTTGAAGCGGCGGTTCAAATCGGGGGACGTGCAGGTCGACGGCTATCTCGACGACTACGCCTTCCTCGCGAAGGGGGCGGTCGACTGCTATCAGGTGACCGGCGAGGTCGACCATCTCGCGTTCGCGGTCGATCTGGCCCGCACGATCCGGGCCGAGTTCTGGGACGAGGAGGCGGGGACGCTCTACTACACGCCCGAACACGGCGAGGGGCTGGTGACCCGGCCACAGGAGCTGAACGACCAGTCGACGCCATCGAGTCTCGGCGTCGCGGCGGGCCTGTTCGACGAACTCGACCTCTTCGTCCCCGACGAGGGCTTCGGCGAGATAACCGAGCGACTGCTCGCCACCCACGCCGACCGGATTCGGAGCAGCCCGCTCGAACACGCGTCGCTCGTCCTCGCGGCGGACGCCCACACCCGCGGTCCGGTCGAACTGACGCTCGCGGCCGACGAGGTGCCCGCGTCGTGGCGGGAGACACTCGCCTCCCGACCGCTCCTGACGGGCGTCGTCGCGCCACGTCCGGCGAGCGACGCGGACCTCGACGCCTGGCTGGATGCGCTCGGCGTCGACGAGGTGCCGCCCATCTGGGCGAACCGCGAGGCTGAGGACGGACAGCCCACGGCGTACGCTTGTCGTGATTTCACCTGCTCGCCGCCACGGACGGATCTCGACGCGGCGCTGGACTGGCTAGATCGCGGTCGAACCTAGTCGTCGGCGTTTGCGGGCGCTTCACCCTCGTCGGCCGCCGCGATCCGCTCCGCGAGATACGCCGCGATAGAGACGGGTTCTTCCTCGACGAATCGGGCAATCTCCTCGCCCCCTCGCTCGACGACGACGGTCGGGATGAACTCGATATCGTACTCGTCGACGCCCTCGCCCCGCTTGTCGTCGTCGACGGGGAACTGTTCGATTCGGTCGGCGGGGACGCCCGCGGCGTCGAGGGCGGCGGCGAAGGCGGGCAACTGTCCCTCACAGTCGCCACACCAGTCCGCGCCCCAGACGAGGTAGGTCAGCCCTTCGCGTCCGAGCGCGTCGAGTACGTCGTCGCTTCCGCTCCCGCTCAACTCGTCGGCCGGCTCCATGGTTTCCAGAGTCATGACCGACCCTACCACACCCGCGGATTTAATCCTCGCGTTCCGGGCGCGACGAGTCGCTACCTATTCGTATCCGGCGCGCCCTCACTCGACAGCGCGATGGTCGAGGAACCAGCGGACAACCCGTACGTGTACGAGCCGGACACGTCGTTCGCGCCGGTCGGGGAACTGAGTGACGACGAGGCCCGCGACCAGGTGGCCGACCTGCGTGCGGCCATCGAGTATCACGACTACCGCTACTACGTCGAGAACGATCCGGTGATCGCCGACCGCACCTACGACGAACTGTTCGAGCGACTGCAACGGCTGGAGGACGCGTTCGACCTGCACGACGAGAACTCGCCGACCAAGCGCGTCGGGGGCGAACCGCTGGACGAACTGGAGACGGTCGAACACGTCGCGCCCCTCCTGAGCCTGCAGTCGTCGGGCGACAAAGACGAAATCCGCGAGTTCGCCCGGCGCATCCGTGACCGCGTGAGCGACGCGGACTACTCCGCCGAGCCCAAGTTCGACGGCTTCTCCGTCGAGGTGGTGTACGAGGACGGTGCCTTCGAGCGGGCGGTCACCCGCGGCGACGGCCGCGAGGGCGAAGACGTGTCCGCGAACGTCCGCACGATCCGGAGCGTCCCGTTGCATCTGCCGGCGGACGCCCCCGACTCCCTCGCCGTCCGCGGCGAGGTGTACATGCCTCGATCGGGGTTTCAGGAACTGAACGAGCGTCGGATCGAACGCGGCGACGACCCCTTCGCCAACCCCCGCAACGCCGCGGCGGGGACGGTCCGGCTCCTCGACCCCGAGACCGTCGCGGACCGCCCGCTCGACGTGTTCTTCTACGACGTGATCGACACCTCGGCCGACCTCGACACCCAGACCGAGGCGTTCGACCTCCTCCGGACGCTCGGCTTCCGCGTCAACGACGAGACGACCGTCGCCGACGACGTGGACGCCGTCATCGACTACCGCGACCGCCTCATGGAGAAACGCGACGACCTGGAGTACGAAATCGACGGCGTCGTCGCCAAAGTGATCGACTTCGACGCCCGGGAGAAACTCGGTTCGACCGCCCGCCACCCCCGCTGGGCGTTCGCCTACAAGTTCCCCGCCCGGACCGGCGAGACGACCGTCGAGCGCATCGTCGTCCAGGTGGGGCGGACGGGGAAGCTGACGCCCGTCGCCCTCCTCGACCCCGTCGACGTGCAGGGCGTGACGATCAGTCGCGCGACCCTCCACAACGCCGCACAGATCCGTGATCTCGGGGTTCAAGAGGGAGCGAGCGTCCGTATCGAACGTGCAGGCGACGTGATCCCCGAGGTGGTCGAGGTGACAGAGGGCGGCGACGGCGGGTTCACCATGCCCGACGCCTGTCCGGTCTGTGGCGGCAACGTCGCACAGGAGGGCGAACACCACTACTGCACGAACGCGTCGTGTCCGGCGCAGTTGCGTCGCTCCCTCCAGCATTTCTGCTCGCGCGACGCGATGGACATCGAGGGACTGGGCGCGGAGGCGGCCGACCAGCTGGTCGAGGAAGGACTGATCGAGTCGCTCGCCGACCTCTACGCCCTCGACCGCGACGAACTGGCCTCACTGGACGGCTGGGGCGAGCGGTCGGCGGAGAACCTGCTCGCGGAACTGGAGGGGAGCACGGACGTAGATCTGGGAACGTTCGTCTACGCGCTCGGCATCCGCCACGTCGGGACGGAGCGGGCACGGGCGCTCGCCGCGGCGTTCTCGCTCGACGACCTGGTGGACGCGAGCGTCGAGGAACTTCGCGAAGTCGACGACGTTGGCCCGGAGGTGGCCGAGGCAGTCGTCGACTACTTCGACTCCGAGGCCAACGTCGAGATGGTCGAGCGCCTGCTCGACGCAGGCATCGAACCGACGCAGCGGGACCGTGGCGACGAACTCGACGGACTGACACTCGTGTTCACCGGATCGGTGCCGGGGTACACCCGGTCGGAGCTGACGGACCTGCTGGAGACCCACGGCGCGAACGTCACGTCCTCGGTCAGCGGCGAGACGGACTACCTCGTCGTCGGCGAGAATCCGGGGACGCGAAAGCGAGAGCAGGCCGAAGAGGAGGGGATCGAGACGCTCGATCCGGCGGCGTTCGAGGAACGGATTCTGTCGCAGCTGTAGTGGGATTTGCCTTCCATCACCGATTTACGCGCCGGCCCCGAATCGAGCGTCCATGCACGACGACATTCTCGACGCCATCGGATCGCCGCTGGTGCAGATCGATTCCCCGCCGGAGACCACCGTCGCGGCGAAAGTCGAGTCGAAAAACCCCGGTGGCTCCGCGAAGGATCGCCCGGCGAAGGCGATGGTCGAGGCCGCGGAGGAGGCGGGCGAACTCGAACCCGGCGACGCCATCGTCGAGCCGACGAGCGGGAACACGGGCATCGGACTGGCGGTCGTCGGCGCGGCGAAAGGGTACGACGTGACGCTCGTGATGCCGTCGTCGAAGTCGCCGGAGCGCCGGCGGATCATGAAAGCATACGGCGCCGAGCTGGAGCTCGTCGACGGCGAGATGGACACCGCGCGAGCACGGGCGGACGAACTGGCGGCCGAGGGGATGGTCCAGATGCACCAGTTCGAGAACCCCGCGAACCCGCAGGCCCACTACGAGACGACGGGGCCAGAGATCATCGAGCAGGTCGGTGACCGGACGGTCGACGCACTCGTCTGTGGCGTCGGCACCGGCGGCACCATATCGGGAACGGGTCGACGGCTGAAGGAGGCGTTCCCGGAGATGGACGTGGTGGGCGTCCAGCCGGAGTCCAACCAGTTCCTCACGGGGAACCCCGGCCCCGACGACTTCCAGGGGATGGGGCCCGGCTTCGTCGCCGAGAACGTCGACGTGGACCTGCTCGACGGCGTCGAGAACGTCACCCTCGACGCCGCCGAAGCGGAGTGCCGTCGCCTCGCCCGCGAGGGGGGGATTCTGGTCGGGCAGTCGAGCGGGGCATCCAGCGTCGGCGCGAAGCGCGTGGCCGAGCGGCTGGCGGTGTCGAACCCGCTGGTCGTGACGGTGTTCTGGGACAGCGGCGAGCGTTACATGTCGACCGGGCTGTTCGACTATAGTACCGATTGAAAGTCGTTGCACAGCTGATCGCGGCACGGCGTACGATCGGCTGCGCAGACCGGTTCAATCGATACTATAACGAAAACTCGTCTTCCGTCACTCGAACGACGAGCGTCTCGTCTACGTCCCGCAGGTCGTACTCGGGGACCTGTCCGTCGACGCGAGTGGCGTACATCGGTTCGACGAGTTCGTCGTCGTCGAGGCCGTACACTTGGAGGTAGACGTTCGTCTCCTCGGGCGGCACGTCGCCGTCGCGGACGCGTTCGGCCAGGTCGCGGGAGAGCCACTCGCCCGTCGAGATGCTCGGCTCCCGGACGAGCGCCCGGTCGGCAAAGCGGACGAGATACCAGTTGAGGTCGTTCAGGAGGGAGACGGCGGCGCCGAGACTGACGGTGTCGACCGCGACGGTGTTGGCGAAGGGTTCGTGGAGGTCGTAGGTGGCGAGCGCCGCCCGCGCCGTCTCGCGCGAGAGGAGTTCGTACCGGAGGTCGACGTCGTCGGCGCCGACCAGACACACCTGCGTCACGGCCGGTGAATCGAGGGGCGTCCCTAAAGCGGTTGCGCCGGTCGACTATCGGGCGTCGGCGTCGGCGGTGGGGGGCGTGTCGGGGTCGACGATCCGCAGGTCCTCGACGGCGGCCACAGTCCGGTCGAGGAAGTCGTCCGGTTCGGCCGCCACGACGGCGTCGAGGGTCGCTCCCGTCTCGGGGAAGGGTGGATCGAGACGCTCGCAGCCGACGGGGATCGACGAGTCCTCGTACGTGCCGATAGCGCGCGCCCGGTCGAGGATGTCGGATTTGTCGCGCGTGAGGAGTGGACGATGCACCGGCAGATCGACTGCCGCGTCGGTGGCCGCGAGGTTGGCTACGGTCTGACTCGACTTCTGACCCATGGCCTCGCCGGTGACGATGCCCGCCGCGCCCTCGCGGTCGGCGACGGTCTCGGCGATCCGAAGGAGAGCGCGGCGCCACGAGAGCATTCGGGTGTCGGTCACGTCGTCGAGCAGCGTCTCGGCGAGGGGACCGCCCGGGACGATCCGGAGCCGACAGTCGAAGTTGGGTGCGTAGCGGGCGAGCCGTCGGACGGTCGCGACCGCTCGCGCCTCGTGGTCGGGGCCGCCGTAGACGCCGAGGTCGACGTAGACGGGGACGACGGGCGCGCCCCGGCGCATGGCCTCGTAGGCCGCGACGGGGGAGTCGTGGCCGCCGCTGACGAGGGCGACCAGCGGTGCCTGCGTCCCGATCGGAAGGCCACCGGGGCCCTCGTACGTCGCTGCGGCCACGTGCGCCCGATCGCCACGCACCTCGACGTGGTAGGTGCGGTCCGGATCGTCGAGGTCGACCGCCGCGTCGGTGGCGGCGCCGACAGCACTTCCCCCATCGCGTTCGAGTTCCCGGCTGGTGAAGGCGTGTTCGTCGGCGTCGCCGGCGCGTCGGGCGCGGACGGCGTACGTGTCGACCGGATCGGCGTCGCGGGCGAGGGCGGCGAGCGTCTCGCAGACGGCGTCGAGAGTTGCGGCACAGCACACGGTCGGTCGGGCCCAGACGACGCCCATGGCGTCGGCGGCGATTCGAGCGGCCCGGTCGGGGTCGTCGGTGTGGACGACGATCCGCGCCCACTCCGCGTCGACCGTCGCGTCAAGGCCACGGTCGTCGAGGAGGGCGGCTACGTTGTCGCGGAGCCGACGCGTCATCTTGCCCCGAACCTCGCGGCTCTTCGTGCTGAGGTCGCCGAAACTGACGAGAACGGTGTCTGGCGTCGGAGCGGTAGCGTCGTCCACGGTCATTGAACGATAGACAGACGAGGTACTAGACTGGTTCGATCCGGACGCGGGTGGCAGACGGACCGCTGTAAGTCGTCACCGGCCGTCCCCGACTACAGAGGCGACGACAGCTGGGAGACGGTCACACCGCTCCGTCTCATCGAGGGTATCGTAACCGTCCATGGAGTCTCGCCGTGACGGGCGGGCGAGAATCGCTGCTGACTTCCGAGACGCCCTATCAGAACGTTCGGAGGTCGCCGTCGATCACGTCGCGGGTCACGTCGGTCACCGCAGCGAGTTCGCGCTCGACGATGGCCTCGATGTCGGCCTCGATATCGGTGAGTGCGACGGTGTCGTCGGTGACGACGAACGCGTCCGCAACGTGTGGCTGGTCGATGGGGCGGCCGATCTGACTGAGCAGGCGCACCCGAAGATCGCGGATACCGTCGACTTCGTCGACGACCGTCTCCGCGATGCGCGTACTGAGGAGGTTGTAGATCTTTCCGATGTGGTTGACGGGGTTCTTCCCGCTCGTGGCCTCCATGCTCATCGGCCGGTTGGGCGTGATGAGACCGTTCGAGCGGTTGCCGCGGCCGACGGAGCCGTCGTCGCCCTGCTCGGCGCTGGTTCCCGTCGTCGTCAGGTAGATGGCGCCCTCGTCGTAGTCGTCGGCAGTGTTGACCTCGACGGCGACCGAGCGGTCGGTGTAGGTCTCCGCGAGGTCGGTAACGGCCTCGCGGACGTTCTCGACGGCGTCGCGATACGCCGCCATGTCGGGGAGATAGCGGTCGATCATCGCCGCCGCCACCGTGAGGTCGATCTGATCGCCCTCGCGCTTGCCCATGATCTTCACGTCGGGGCCGAGTTCGGGGTGGTTCGCGGCGTAGGGACCGTTGAGATGTTCCTCGGCTTCGAGGACGATCCGCTCCGTCTCGGTCAGGGGCGCGTGCCCGACGCCGAAGCTCGTGTCGTTGGCCATGGGGACGGCGGCGCCTTCCTCACCGAAGACCGTCTGGAGGTCGCCGCTCCCCTCGCCGAGGCGCACGTCGACCACCACGTCCGTCCCGAAGTCGAGTTCGGGGACGGTTTCGGCGAGGTAGTCGCGGGCGGCCGAGAGCGCCACCGAGTCGACGGGGAGAGTGTATTCGGTGCCGTCGTCGGCCTCGTACTTCCGGGTGGCTCGCCCCACGATGAGGACGTGGATCGGTTCGACCACCTCGCCGCCGCCGAAGGCGGGCGAGGCGTTGCCGGCCGCCAACTGCGTCTCGTCCGTGTTGTAGTGCAGCACTTCACCGACGCGATCGAGATAGAGGTTCGAGAGGGCGCGGGAGACACTCTCGGCGATCCCGTCACAGAGGGAGTCGGGATGTCCGACCCCTTTCCGCTCGACGATCTCCACTTCCTGGTCCTCGACCGCGCGCCGGTCGACGGACTCGATTCGAATGTTCCGGTCGCTCATCGGCGGAGGTTGTCGCCGCCGGATGCTATAACTTGCGGAAACCTTTCGAGGCCGAAGTATTACTCCGAGGAATTCAACAGGAGGCCGAGGTAGGAGGTTCGAATCTGTTCGTCGGGATCGAGTCCGAGGTCGTGGAGCCGGGAGACGGCACCCTCGCGGACGGTCTCCAGGTCCGTTTCGGTCGCTTCGCGCTCGATTTCGACGAACTCGCCGAGGTCGGCGATCGTATCGAGCGTGACGGTGTAGCCGTCGAGGGCGTATCGCTCGCGCTCCTTCTCGACTACGGCGGCGGGCGTGAAGCCGAGCGCGCCGAGGATGTCGTCTAGACGGTCACCGTCCTCGACGCCGGTCTCGACCTCCCGTCGGGTCTTCGAGGCGTCCTCGACGAGCGGCCCCTTGTAGGTGACGCGGGTCGTCGTCTCGTCGGCGTGCGCCTCTCGCCGGATACGGAGGGCTTCGTCCGTCTCCGCGAAGTCGCGGTGCGGGGCGTCGTAGTAGGTGTCGACCTGCGTGACGGTGCCGACGCCCTCGGCGTCGAGGGCCGCAAGTCGGTCCCGAACCGGGTCGTGACTCGCCCGGACCTTCAACTCGACTTCGTACATACACGGGGCGTCGCGGGCGGGTGGCAAAAGCCTCGCGAAGCGGCGAGACGGGAAACGTGATTCTTAAGGGTCGCACGGGAGTTGTGGACTGTATGAGTGACGAACAGGCCGAATCGGCCGACGAGCCGGTAGACGCCGACGCGGCCGATGACCCCGAGGCGGAGCCCGAAACTGAAACCGAGACCGAGGAGGCGTCCGGCCTGCAGGACGGCGACTTCGTCCGCATCAACTACACCGTCCGCACCGCAGACGACGAGACGGTCGTCGACACGACCTATCAGGAGGTGGCCGAGGAGGCCGACATCGACGAGGAGGGCCACGAATTCGAGCCCCGGATCATCGTCGTCGGCGCCGGTCACGTCTTCGAGGCGGTCAACGAGGATCTGATCGGGAAGGAAGTCGGTGACGAGAACACCGTCCACATCGACGCCGTCGACGCCTTCGGCGAGTTCGATCCCGACGACGTGCGCACCGTCAGCGCCGAGAAGATCGACGAGGACGACCGCTACCCCGGCGCCCACGTCAACGTCGACGGGCAGCAGGGCCACGTCGAGACGATCATCGGCGGCCGCGCCCGCGTCGACTTCAACCACCCCCTCGCCGGCGAGGACCTCGAATACGAGTACGAGGTCGTCGACGACGTCGACGACCCCGATGAACAGGCACAGGGCCTGCTCGGCATGTACCTCGACCACGCCCCCGAAGTGTGGATTCAGACCGACGAGGTCGACGAGGAAGTGCAGGTCGAAGTCGAATCCGAGGACGAGGACGAAGAGTCCGAGTACGAGACCGAAACCCAAACGGTCGAGAAAGAGACGCTGTACATCGAGGCCACGCCGCAGATGACGATGAACCAGCAGTGGCTCTTCCAGAAACAGCAGATCGCCCAGCAGATCATGGATCGACTCGATCTCGATCGCGTCATCGTCCAGGAGACCATCGACGGCACGGGCGGCATGATGGGCGGGATGGGCGGCATGATGGGCGGGATGGGTGGCGCCGGCGGCGCAGACGTGGAGGAGGCCCTCGAAGACGTCGACGTCGACGCCGACGAGATCGTCGACGAGCTCGAAGAAGACCTCGAAGAGTAGTCGACACCAGCGGCTTCTTGTATCGACCCGTTCACCACCGATTATGGATGTCCCCGACGCGGTCGCGGCGGACCTCCGTGTCGCCGCCGTCGCGGCCGGCTGTACCGTCGCACTGACGCTCGCGTTGCGCTACGGGTTCGGCGTGACGGCCAGCCCGCTCCTCCGGCTCTCGCCGGTCGCCGTCTACTTCGGCTACCTGTTTCTGGGCAAGGGCTCGACCGGGAGCGCGTTCGAGAACCCGCGGCTCTGGATGCTTCTGACGGTCGGGGTGACGGTCGGTACGGCAGTCTACGCCGTGAGTTAGGCGATGTCGCGGCTGGTGTCGATGGTGACGCCGTCGGTGAGTTTGAGCTTGATCGTCTCTTCCAGCGCGCCGCCGCCCCGGAACTTCGGGACTGCGAGTCGGTTGACGATCTGCGAGCCGTCCGTGTCGGTCTGAAGGTCGAACACCACATCCGCCATGTGTTCCGTAAGCGCCCGGTTCGCCGGCGGGTCGCCGTGGCCGTGCATGGCGTGCAACACCGCAATCGAGCCCGTGTTGACCATGTGTGTCTGGAGCTCGTTGAGGAAGGCACGGTAGCGGGTGGGATCGGCCTCCTCCAGTGGATCGACCACGTCGACGAGCAGGTTCGAACTCTCGGGAAGGTCTTTCACGAGACGGGTGGCGTTGTCGATGGGCGGGTAGTCGCCCGCGTCACGGATCGTCAGCTGGTCGACGCGCCCGCGGTAGCGGTCGACGGCGTCCCGCACGGCCTGTTCGGATCGGATGGTCGTCACGTACAGCGTCCCCCGAGCGGCCGCGATCTCGTACAGGAGTGACTCCGACTGACTGGCCGGGTCAGCACTCAACAGCAGGATACTCCCCGGCGGAATCCCGCCGTCGAGCTGTCTGTCGAGGACGGAGATACCCGTCGGGAGACGGTCGGCCATACCCTTCACGTTCGTGGGGCGTCATAATATGTCTTCTCCCAGATTGTCCGCGAGTCGGCAATAGGCGGCACGAACGCCCTCGTCGTCGAGAACCGGCTCGGAAGTGGCCGGGATCGAGGCGACCACCGGACAGCCGAGCAACTCGGCGACGGAGGTAGGTGCCGACCGCGTTCGCGTCAACACGACGCCACAGGGCGGTGCGTCGAGCGTCCGAGCCATCGCCGCCGTCTTCGCGGCGTCGCGGAGCGCCGGCGCACAGAGTGTGGTGACGAGTAACGTCGCGTCGGCGGTGCGCAGCGGCGCGGCGGCGTCCGGCCCGGCGCCCGCAGGGCAGTCGACGACGGCTTGCCGACCGCTGGTAGCCAGCCGAGTGAGCGAACGGTCGACGGCATCGGTGTCGGTGTCGATCCGAGGCGCGGGGAGCAACACCACGCCGGACTCGTCGGGGTGGGGCTGGGCGATGGCCCCCACTTCCTGCCCGTCGAGAGCGGCGAGGGTCGGTTCGCGGTCCACGCCAGCGAGCGCGTGCAGATCGGGCATATCCGGGTCGGCGTCGGCCGCGACCACGCCGCCGTCGAGCGCCGCGGATAGCCCGAGCGCCGTCGTCGTCTTTCCCACGCCGCCCTTGCCTCCGGCGATGGCGAGCATGGGGCGGGGTGGCCGCTCACTCGTGTTTGAACCCTCGGACGACTGCGAGAATTTATATAATAATTTATTGTTATAATACCTAATTACACTAATCCGTGGTTAGCTATGACGGCGGCGATCGAATGCGATGTCGTCTCACGGGGTGGGAGATCGGTGGTTCGACTCCATCGAGGAGATTTCCTCCTCACGGAGGATATGACCGAATGCCAGACGAGTTCGAACTGTCGCGACGGAAGGCGCTCGCGGCGCTGGGGACCGTCGGCGTCGCCTCCGCGGGGGCGGGGTTGGGGACGAGTGCCTTCTTTAGCGACCAAGAGACGTTCGAGAACAGTCAGTTGACGGCCGGGACGCTCGATATGACGGTTGGTTGGGAAGAACACTACAGCGACTGGAGCGAGGACGAGGCGGAACACGCACGCATGGAGGACGGGGAGCTCGTGGTCGACGACCAGCAGGGGTTCATGAACGCGACACTGCAGGAGGAGTTCCCGGACAAGCGGCCACCGATACCGCTCTGTGAGGCGCTGGCGGACGTGCCGGACGACCTCGAGAAGCCAGTGATCGAACTGTCGGACGTGAAACCGGGCGACTTCGGCGAAGTGACGTTCACGTTCGCGCTGTGTGACAACCCGGGATACGTCTGGATGAACGGGTCGTTGCTGGCGAACGCCGAGAACGACCTGACGGAGCCCGAACGTGACGATCCGAACGAATCGGACGGCGCCACGGGCCAACAGTTACCTGGCAATCCGCTCGGAAGCGGCGAACTGGCGGACTCGATTCGGACCACCATCTGGTACGACGACGACTGCGACAACACGGACGAGCGGGACACACCCTGTATCTCGAAACGAGAGCTCACGGGATCGGACGAGTTCCCGGACAAGGTGTGCAAGTTCAGAGTACTCGACATTCCGGAGGAGTGCGAGGACGCGATGGTGAATCTACTGCTGTTCGAGGGAGACGATATCTACATTCCGTGCGAGGACGGGGACTGTCCACTGGACAAAGAACACGTGTGGGTGGTTCACGGGGATCCGATGCACGCTGCCTGTCGAATAACGGTCCAACAGCGGACGGGCTGTCGTGACCCGCCGAACGACCTCGACGAAGTGTGGGAGTACGACGCTGACTGGACGGATAAGCCGTGTGCGGCACCCGAAGAGACCGAACAAGAGATAGATGCTTGTAAGGCGAGATTCGTCGGAATCACCTCGGAATCGGGGTGTGAGTGGTTCGAACAACTGGACGAGTCCGAGGGGACAATCTGGCTCAAGTGCGAGGCCGTGACACACGGCTGTCCACTGAGCGAGGGCACTCACCGTGTCTGGTTCCAGAACCCCGCGGAACCCGGCGAGATCTGTCTGGTGGATATAGAGGTCGAGGATACGACCTGTCGCGGGGTGTTCGACCGGGTCTGGGACGTCGACCAGAACTGGAACCGGCAGGAAGAGCAACTCGCGTTCTCCGGAACCCTCCGCGAGACGATGGCGGTGCTCTCACAGGGCCACGGGATCCCACTCGACGGACGGACGATCACCGATTTCGCCGAACTCGACGGCGACGAACCGGCGCCGGGGACGGCTGCGAGCCGCGAGTGTTACACGCCGTCACCGACACACCACTGCGTCGGCTTCAAGTGGGAACTGCCGGTCGATCACGGCAACGAAGTCCAGAGCGACTCCGTCCGGTTCGACCTCGGCTTCTACACTGAGCAGTGCCGACACAACGATGGCGCAGGGATGAACGACGAATCGGTCGACGACGACGAGGTCGCTCTCTAACGGGACCCCACCTTCACGCTTCTTTCCGCGTCAGTCGTGACAACACCCGCCCGCTTCCCCGCCGAAGTCGACTTCGAGCGGCTCGGAGATGGCGCGGTTCACGTCTTCGAGCTGGCTCTGAAGCGCCTCTTGAGCGTTCAGATACTCCGCCATCACGTCCATCGAGTGGAGTTCGTTCTGGGCTTGCTGGAGCTTCGCGACGTGTTCCTGTGTCGCCTCGCCCGTCTCGCGGGCAGCGACGAACTCGTCGCGGAGGCGTTCGACCTCGGCAATCTTCTCCTGCGCTTCGTCGTCGTTCTGAACGGCCGCCTTCGCCGCCTCGAAGCGCTCGTAGGCCGGCGTCGTCGCAATTTCCTCGCCGAGTTCTCGACCGAGCTCTTCAAGCTGCGGGACCGTCGTGCTCATACCTTCCCTTACGCCCCGGGTCGCTTCAATTTGCCGTCTCCACGCAACCGGGATTTATCAGCCCCAGCGCCGTGACCCCGGTATGGAAACCGACGCACGGATCGGGGTCGACGTTGGCGGCACGTTCACGGACGTGGTCGTCGCCGACGAGTCCGACCTCACCATGCTCAAGGTCCCGTCGACGCCCGCGGCGCCGGACCGGGGCGTTCTCGACGGCCTCACCGCCGCGAGCGAGCGGGCCGACATCGCCCCCGCGAACGTCGACTTCTTCGGACACGGAACCACCGTCGCAACCAACGCCTTGCTGGAGCGCGAGTGGGCCGAGACGGCGCTCGTGACGACCGAGGGCTTTCGCGACGCGGTCGAAATCGGCCGTCAGACCCGCCCGGACCTGTACGACCTCCACGCGGAGACGCCCGAACCCATCGTCGAGCGCGACCGTCGCTACGAGGTGCCCGAACGACTCGACCGCCGGGGCGAGGTCGTCGAGCCGCTGGACGAGACTGCGGCGCGGGCCGTCGCTCGCACCGTCGCCGACGCGTCGGTCGAGAGCGTCGCCGTTGCCTTCCTCTTTGCCTTCGAAGACGACACCCACGAGCAGCGGATGCGCGAACTCCTGCGCGAGGAGGGCGTCGACTGCGAGACGTCGCTGTCGAGCGAGGTTCTCCCGGAGATTCGAGAGTACGAGCGCACGCTGGCGACGGCGATCAACGCCGCCCTCAAGCCCGTCATGAACCGGTATCTGGGGCGGCTGGAGGACGGCGTCGCGGACGTGGGCGTGCCCGCCGCGGTGAAGGTGATGCAGTCGAACGGCGGCGTGGCGTCGGCGAGTGTCACGCGCGAGCGCCCGGTCAACACCCTGCTTTCGGGGCCGGCGGCGGGCGTCCGCGGCGCCGCCCACGTCGCCGGCGAGAGCGGCGTCGACGACGTGCTGACGATGGATATGGGCGGCACCTCCTGTGACGTATCGCTCGTGCGCGACGGCGACCCCGTCGTCACGACGGAGGGAGCGGTGGGAGATTACCCCGTGAACGTCCCGATGGTCGACGTCCACACAATCGGCGCCGGTGGCGGGTCCATCGCGTGGATCGACGAGGGCGACAGCCTGCGCGTCGGCCCGCGGTCCGCGGGCGCCGATCCCGGCCCCATCTGTTACGGCCGCGGCGGGACGGAGCCGACCGTCACCGACGCCCATCTCCTCCTCGGCCGGATCGATCCCGCCTCCTTCTTCGAGGGGAGCGCCGACGAGTCGACCGTCCGCGAGGCGCTCCGGGAGTCGGTGGCCGACCCGCTCGGTCTGAGCGTAGAGGAGGCGGCCCAGGGGATTCTCGACGTGGCCAACGCCAACATGGAGCGCGCCCTGCGGGTCGTCTCGGTCGAACGCGGGCACGATCCCCGCGACTTCTCGCTGGTTGCCTACGGCGGCGCCGGGCCGCTCCACGCGGCTGAACTCGCCGCCGAACTCGACGTGCCACAGGTGATCGTCCCCCGATCAGCGGGCGTCCTCTCCGCGCTCGGCCTCCTCATCAGCGACGCGGCGTACGAGGAGGGCGTCTCCGCGGTCCGGCCGTGGACCGATATCGATCCTGCCGACCTGACCGAGCGGTTCGAGGCGATGGAAGACGAGGGGCGCGAACGGCTGGAGGCGGAGGGCTACCCAGCCGATCGCCGTCGGTTCGAGCGCGTGGTCGACCTGCGGTACCGCGGGCAGTCGTTCGACCTCCGGATCCCGGTGCCCGAGGGACGACTCGACGCATCGGCGCTTGACGCCGTCGCCGAACGGTTTCACGAACGCCACGAACGGCGGTACGGTCACGCCTCGCGGGACGAACCGATCGAACTCGTGACGGTCCGCCTGCGCTCCCGCGGCGTCGTCGACCCGCCCACGCTGTCGATGGACGAGGGCGGATCGGCCGATCCGGCACCACGGACGACGCGACCGACGACGTTCGGTGGCGAGACGGCCGAGACGCCGATTTACGACCGCGGGGCGCTCGGCCCGGGGGCCGACCTCGTCGGGCCGGCGGTGATCGAAGGCGTCGAGAGCACGGCCGTCGTCCCGCCAGCGGCGGACGCCCACGTCGACGACCTGGGCAACGTGGTGATCGAGCCATGAGCGGTGCCGACGAGAGCGTCGACCCCGTCACGCTCGAAGTCCTGCGCAACGCCTGCGTCGCGGTGGCCGAGGAGATGAACGCGACGCTCGTGCGCACGAGTTACTCCCCCAACATCAAGGACCGCCGCGACTGTTCGTGTGCGCTGTTCGACGTGGTGGGCGAGGGCGCGGACGCGACGGCCGAGATGATCAGCCAGGCGGAGAACATCCCGGTCCACCTCGGCGCGATGCCGTACTCGGTGGCGGCGGCCATCGAAGCGTTCCCGCCCGGAGAGCTGGAAGACGGCGACGCCATCCTGCTGAACGATCCGTTCCACGGCGGCGCGCACCTCCCCGATATGACGCTCGTGACGCCTGTCTTCGTCGGGGGCGAACTCGTCGCCGTCGCGGCCAACCGCGCCCACCACGCCGACGTGGGCGGCGGGCGCGCGGGCAGCGTCGCCGCCGACTCCACGGAGATCTATCAGGAGGGACTGCGCGTCCCGCCCGTGAAACTGTACGACGGCGGCGATCCCGTCGAGGACGTGTTCGACCTCCTCTTGACGAACGTTCGGACGCCGGACGAACGCCGGGGCGACTTCCGCGCCCAGCGAGCGGCCAACCGGACGGCCGTCGAGCGGGTGCGGGAGCTGGCGACCCGACACGGCCTCGATACCCTGCGGGCGGCGACGACGGAGATCAAAGCCTACGCCGAGCGGCGGATGCGCGCCGAAATCGAGGCGCTGCCCGACGGCACCGTCTCGTTCGAGGACCGTCTCGACGACGACGGGCAGGGGACCGGGGATATCCGCATTGCCGTCGCGGTGACCGTCGACGACGACGAACTCGTCGTCGACTTCGAGGGGACGAGCGAGCAGGTTCCGGGTGCGATCAACGCCCCGCTCGCGGTGACCGCGTCGGCGACGTACTACGCCGTGCGCTGTGTGACGGACCCTGACGTGCCGCCGAACGCGGGGACGTACCGTCCCGTCGAGATTCGCGCGCCCGAGGGGACGGTGATCAACGCGCAACCCCCCGCCGCGGTGGTCGGTGGCAACCTCGAAATCTCCCAGCGCGCGACCGACGCCCTCCTCGGCGCGTTCGGCGAGGAGGCACCCGAGCGCTCCGTCGCCGCCGCACAGGGGACGATGAACAGCGTCACCTTCGGCGGGACGAACCGAGAGGGCGACCCGTTCGCCTTCTACGAGACGGTCGGCGGGGGCTACGGCGGCCGGACCGGTGCGGATGGAATGGACGGTGTCCACGCCCACATGAGCAACACGCTCAACACGCCGGCGGAGGTGCTCGAAACAGTCTACCCCGTTCGAGTCCAGCGCTACGAACTCCGCCCCGACACCGGCGGCGCTGGCGAGTTCCGCGGCGGCCTCGGTCTCCGACGCGACATCGAGGTGCTGACCGACGGCGTCGCCTTCAGCCTGCTCGCGGACCGTCGGCGACATCCACCGTACGGCCTCGCGGGTGGTGAGGCTGGCGCCACTGGCGAGGATTACCTAGCCCGACCGGGAATCGACCCCGTGACGATTGCCGGCAAGTCGACCCACGAACTCGACGCCGGCGACGTGGTGAGCGTTCGGACGCCGGGTGGCGGCGGCTACGGCGACCCGACCGACCGCGATCCCGAGGCCGTGGCGCGAGATCTGCGACTCGGCAAGGTGTCGGGGGCGACCGTTCGGCAGGTGTACGGACTCGACCCGACGGAACTGGACGGTCAGTAGGGAAACGCCGTCCACTGGGGTGGAACGTCGGACAGCCCGCGAACGCGGAGTTCGCGGTCGCCGTTCTCCTCGCGAAGCTCGATGGCGGCGTCGAAGATGGACGTGACGACGTTCACGAACCGATCCTCGTGTGTCGTCGGATCGATGCTGTAGACGCCGAGATAGCCGGCGGCGCTCGTCCGTCGCGAGAGGACGTGCAGGAACGAGAACGCGCGTTCGGCGTCGACGTACTGCAGGAGCGTCGAGATGGAGACGAAGCCGAGACGAAGTCGGGCGGGCGTCCCCATCTGATCGACGGCCTGCGTGAACGCGACACCCATCCCGGTGAGATCCGCGGGCGACGAGATCCGGTGGATGGACGGCTCGGAGTCGCCTGGGGCACCGGTCGCGTCGACGACACGGAAAGTCGACGGGTCGAATCGAACGTCCCGGTCCTCGAACTGCGCCCGGATACGCGACGCCGGATCGTCGGTCGTCATCACGACGAGGGGGTCGACCGGGACGCCCTCGGGCGCGAGGAGGTCGAACACGAGTTGGCGCTTGCCCGACATCGGCGGGCCGGACACCAGGACGTTCATCCCCGCATCGAGGTCGTCGATATCGACTGGCAGCGTGTCAGCGAGCGAGTAGCGGTCGGCTCTGGCGTCGCCTTCAGCCATCGGTTTCTCCTCCCGATTTCGAGGTGTCTATCGCTCGGAGGGTAGCAACGAACCGCGAGTCGTCGGTCAGACGGTCGGCCTCGGATTCGAGTGTCGATTCGAGGTCCGAAATGCGCGACTCGAGTTCGGCGTAGGCGGCGTTGTCGTCGAGTTCGTACGTCGATTTCCCCTCGTGCAGCGCGGCGGCTTTCACGAGCAACGAGTGGTACTCTCGAACGTCGGTTGCGTGTTGATTCAGCGTGATCAGCCCCTCGATCGTCTGGCGAAGCTCCTCGCGGGTCGTGGGTTTGGTGATGTAGTCGTCGAATCCCATATCGACGATGTCGAAATCCGGGTCGACGGCGGTCACCATCGCGACCCGGACGTCGTATCCCTGGTCGCGAATCCGATCGAGAACCTCACCGCCGGACACCCCGGGCATCAACCGGTCGAGCAACACCACGTCCACGTCGTCGTCGAGTAGGTCGAGTGCCTCCTCGCCGTCGTACGCCTCGCGGATGGCGTACGCATCCTCGAGGTAGCGTCGATAGGTTCGAACGACCTCACGGTCGTCGTCGACGATGAGCACGGTCCCCCCCTCGCTCGCAGTCATGTGTCAGCTCCTATCTATAGCCCGGAGGCCACGACAATTAAACCCACCTGTCACAACTCGTCTCGCACGCTTCGGTCAGCCGAGTTCCTCCCCGACGAGGTCGACGGCGCGACTGATCGCACCGACCGAGGAGAGGTGGCCGGCGCCGACGGTGGCCTTCATCGCGCGCGCAGGAGCGCCGGTGAACACCTTCGGCCCGACCGTGGCGACGGCGTCGTCGCCGACCGACGCGATCCAGCCGGGCGCGTCGAAGCGGAACGGATCGAGCCGGGGTGGGAACTCGTCGGTCGGGCCGTCCAGGTCCCACCGAACGAGTCGGTCGATGTTCGTCGCGACGGTTCGGGCTTCGCGGATGGCCGCCGCGGCGCTCGCGGGGACGGCTTCGCCATCGGCGTCGACGACCCGCGCCGCGTCGCCGACGGCGAACGTGTGGTCGTCGAGTCGGAGGTCACCGCGGACGACGGGGCGGTCGCGCCCCATCGCGTCGGGGCCGCGGATGCCGCCGGTCCACACGAACGCGTCGGAGGGTATCGTCCGGTCGTCGAGTTCGACGGCGTCGGCCGTCGCGCCGGTGACGCGGGCGTTCGTGTGGACCGTGACCCCGGCCGACTCGAGGGCGTCGCGGACGGCCGACTGGAACGACTCGGGGAAAGCGGGTGCGACCGAGTCCAGCCGTTCGAGGACGGTCACGTCCACGTCGGCGTCGCGTTCGTCCGCGAGGGCGGCGAGCTCACCGGCCACCTGGACGCCGGAGAGGCCGGCGCCGCCGACGACCGCCCGCCCCGTCACGTCGCAGGCCTCGAGGAACGCCTCGCGGATGCGGTGAGCGTGGTCGAGACGCTTCAGCGGCAGCCCGTGTTCGCGGACGCCGGGGAGGTCGTAGAACGCGGTTTCGGCGCCGAGACAGACGGCCGCGTAGTCGTACTCGAGAGTATCGTCGGCCGTCGGCCGACCGTCCGAGGAGGGTGACTCCTCGCTGTCGAGGAGGATGCGGCGATTCCCGCGGTCGATCTCCTCGACGTGGGCGGTCCGGATGGTCGCGCGATCCAGCACGTCACGGAGCGGGACCGTGATCGCGTCTTCGACCGCTGGCCGACGGATCACGCGGTGGAGTTCGTGCTGGACGAGATGCTGATCTCCCTCGTCGACGACGACGAGGTCGACCGTCTCGGGGAGGCTGGATTCGAGGCGACGAGCGAGCGTGAGACCGGCGTACCCGGCACCGAGGACGACGACGCGCATACCGGAAGTTGGACCGAGCGGTAATGAAGGGTCCGACGGTGGTCGAGCCGATATTTATACGTGTGAGCGCGATCAGGGCCGAACGAATGGACATCGAGGGATTCGTCTGCTGGACGGCACACGCTGTCGACGATCCAGCCGAGTTGCGGCGCATCCTCGACGCTCAGTTGCCGGAGCAGGGGAGTCGTGCCGTCGCGGACGCGCAGTGCGCTGGATTGCTGGAGGGGACGATGCTACGGCCGCCCGGCCTCGCGGCCGCCCACGCGTTCGCCGAGCGGAGCGACCTGCCGATGTCGGGGCCGACGGACGCCATCGCGGACTTCAGCGCGCTTCTCGACGCTCTCGCGGCGGCCGAGCGCCGAGGCGAGCGCTTCGACGCCGACGCCGTGCCCGGGGGATTCGAGGCGGTGACGCCGACCATCGACCGCTACGACCGGAGCTACTACACAGTCAACGTCGCAGCGGAGTATCCACCCGACGCGGCGGTCGAACTCAACTACCGGTCGCGCGATCCGAGCCACCCGGGTGAACAGCGAGCCAACCTGTCGAGTGCGATTCTGTGGCTCCGGAGAGACGGCGAGACACGGTACGAACACCGGGCGGAGTGGGAAGAAGAGCGGTCGTGACCGCTGTTCGCCGCCGCTGCGTGGCGAGAGCGCAACAGCTACGAGACGGCGCTCAAAACAGCGCGTCGGCCTCGGGGCGCACCTCGGCCGGACCACCGACCTCCCACACGTCGGTCTCGACGCCGCAGTCGGCGACCGCGGATTCGACGCGGTCGACGTATTTGGCGGTCGTGTTGACGTAGACGCTCGCTCCGGTGTCGGTCGAGAAGTAGACGGGCACACCCTCCGATCGGAGTGCACGCACGGCGTTGAAGACGGCGATAGTGCGGGGCTGCCAGTACACCCACCCCGCAGGGCCGGTCATCGTCGTCGCCGCGAGCGAGAGCGAGTCGTGTTCCGCGAGTTCGAAGGCGCGGTCGAACTCCGCGCTCCGCAGGGCGTCACGCATCTCCGCGATCTGGCCGTGGATGTGAGCCATCCGTGCCTGGAACATGTGGCTGTCCGCCGCTTCCTCGTGGGCCTGTTCGGTCTCTTTGTACGAGGGCACGAGCGCCGCGACGATCCGCAGCTCCGCTTCCAGCTCCGTCTCGATGCGCTCCGAGCGGCAGTCGTCGTCGTTGAGGCCGGCGTAGAGATGGGAGAAGGCACCGGTGACGGCGCGGGCGGCGGACGAGGAACCGCGGCGCGCGATGGTGGAGATTTCGGGGCGCGTCAGGTTGAGGCCGGCCGCCTCGACGAGCGCCATGGCGGCGGCGGCAAAGCCCGACGAGGAGGAGCCGAAACCGACGTTCGACTGGAACGAATTCTCGCTCTTCAGGCGGACTGGGTCGTCGATGTCCGCGAGGTCGCGGACGTGGTCGACGACGGCGTCGATACGTTCGGCACCGCGTCCCTCGACGCGATCCCCGTCGACGACGTACACGTCCTCGTCGGTCGCGCCGAACTCGACGGTCGTGGTCGTTCGACTGGGGGCCGTGCAGACGCTGATACTGTCGTGATACGGGAGTCGCAGGTCGGGGTCGCGCATCCCGTGGTACTTCACCAACCCCTGGATCGGGTGGGCCGTCGCGGTCGCTTTCATGCCCGAAAGGGCGTCGGACGCGCGGATAAACGTCCCGGAACGGCTGGCTTCTGGGGCAGCTATAAGCGGTCACAGTCCAAGGAACTCGTATGCCACGCGTCTCCCGACGCCGCTTCCTCGAAGCGGCAGGGATCGCCGGCGTGCTCTCGATCGGTGGCTGTTCCGCCGATTCGGACGGCGATCCGACGCCGGTGCCGACGGCCACGCGGACGGCCACGGCGACCACGACCGCGACGGAGACACCGACGGCGACGCCCCGGACACCACCCGACGAGTCGATCGGATTCGCGGCGATGCTCGCGCGGACGCCCACCCACCCCGAGATGCCCGACGAGTCCTACGTCTGGGCGCGCTACGTCGACGCCGGCGGATTGCTCGCGAGCGTCGACGACGACAACGTCGGCCAGCGGCTCCGCGAGGGGTGGCTGGGTTCGGGACCGCCGAAGTACACGGAGTCGGACGCGTTCGAACTCGTCCACGTCCAGCCGGGCGGACTCTCGAACGTGACGCTCGGCCGGGGAGCCTTCGATCCCGAGACGGTGATCGAGGGGATGGTCGGGGACGGCTGGAGGCGACAGGGGAGCGGTGAGGCGTTCGCTCACCTCGGCTACGGCGGCTACACGGCGGCGATCGGCGACCGCCACTGGGTCGTCGTGAGCGCGGACGACGCCGAACTGGTCGGCGGACTCACGGCGGCCGTCGAGTCGGACCCGCTCGTCGACCACCTCGACGCGGTGGACCGGGCCGCGATGTCGCGGGCGAGCGAGGAGCGGGGGAACTACCTCGTCGTCCAGCGGTCGGTCCCGGGCGACTACGCGGCGGGCATCGCGCTCGATTATGCGCCCTACCGCTACCCGATCGGCGTGTTACACTACGCGGAGGGCCGCGAATCCCCGGCGTGGCAACGAGTCGAACACCGGTTCCGGACACAGATCGCGGGCGAGCTCCGAGCCACCGACTTCGGCGAGGACTTCGGCTGACTGCGCGGAGCCGGCCGACTGTTTAAATAGTCCGTTACCGTACACGTCTGGTATGACGACCTCCGAGAGCGGAGAGGCCAGCGACGACCAGGGCGTCGACGCCGCGGAGGAGCGAGAGCGGTCCTACGCGGTGGTCCTCGATTATCTGCCACACGGGCGACCGAGTGACGACCGTCCGCAGTACAAGAAGTCGCCGTTGGCGTACGCCCTCGGGGAGTCGGAGTTCCGACTGCTCGAACTCACGCTCACGGACGACGAGGACGTGGGCATCGGCGATCGGATCGTCCTGGCGCCCGAGGACGAACGCGATTCGGTCACGCGCATCCGCGAAATCGGGTACGACGACCTCTCGAACGCCGCTCACTCGGAGTTGGAGTACGTGGTCGAGGAGATCGTCGACCGCCACGAACGGCGGTTCGTCGACTTCTACAACGACGCCCAGCCGATCACGCTCCGCCTCCACCAACTCAATCTCCTCCCCGGAATCGGGAAGAAACTCCGCAACGACGTGCTCGACGAGCGCAAGCGGGCACCGTTCGAGAGTTTCGCGGAACTGGAGGAGCGGATCACGGGGCTTCACGACCCGAAAGGCGTTCTCATCGACCGAATCCTCGAAGAGCTCCGGGACGAGGATCTCAAATACCGGACGTTCGTGGAGTAGTCGGGTCCTACCGTCCGATTCGCAGCCCAGAGATCCCCAGCGCCAGTAGTACGATCCCGGCGACGACGGCGGCGGTGCTCCAGAGAACGAGGCGGCGGATCGGCCCAATCACCTGCTCGGCGACGGGGACGAACACGCGCAGGTCGATGACGACCACGGCCGCTGCGCCGACGAGGTCGAACCCAAGATCGAGGAGGGTGTCGCCCCACCCGTAGTGGACGAGGACGGGATCGATGTCGAACCGCTCACCGAGTTCGCGGGCGATCAGTTCGGCGAGCTCCCAGAACAGGCCGCCGGCGAACGTGAACAGGATGGTCGCGGCGGCGATGGTCCCGAACGACGCGGTGCCGGCATAGCCGACGACGACGGCGGCGTGAACGAGTGCGGCAAAGAGCGACGCGGAGACGAAATGCGTGACGTGGTCCCACCAGTTGACGGAGTCGTACGGGCCGAGCATCCCGATGGCGTGAAGGAGACCGGCGACGGCCAGCCACAGCGGAAGCACCCAGTCGACGGCGAAGGCCGTCACGAGACCGAGCGCCCACGGGAGAAGCGAGACGGTGAGGGCGACGAGGGCGTTGATCGCCGCGGCGACGTTTCGCTGGCGACCCGATTCGAGGAGGGTGACGAGGATGCCGACCTGGAGCACCACGGCGGCGATAGCGGGGAGACCTATCATCGACGATATGCCGTCACGTGGTCCACGCGCCGGCATGATTCTTTGGTGCCCGCGACGACGACGGGGAAACGGGAAATTTACCCCGGTTGGCGCGCTATCGGTGACGATGACAGCGTCGCGCGATCCGGATCGGCTGCTCCAGCGGGCAGGTGTGAGCGGAAACCCAGATCGCGATCAGCACTTCCTCGTCGACGAGCGCGTTCTCGATCGATTGCCGACGTACCTCCCGGACGGCGCCGACCGGAGCCACGTGCTCGAAATCGGCGGCGGCACCGGCGCGCTCACCGATCGCCTGTTGACGACGAGCGACCGCGTGACCGTCGTAGAGCGCGATCCCGATCTCGCGACGTTCCTCCGACAGGAGTTCGAAACGGAGCGAGCGGCGGGACAGTTGACCGTGATTCAGGGCGACGCGCTGGAGGTCGAACTGCCCGCGGACGTGACCGCGAGTATCTCGAACCTGCCGTACGGTGTCTCGAGTGAGATCACGTTTCGCCTCCTGCCGCTCGGCATCCCGACCGTCCTCATGTTCCAGCGGGAGTTCGCCGAGCGGATGGCCGCCGAGCCGGGAACGAGCGAGTACGGCCGCCTGTCGGTGAGCGCCCAACATTACGCCGACGTGGACGTGGTCGAGCCGGTGCCGCCGACGGCGTTCTCCCCGCCACCGGCGGTCGACAGCGCAGTCGTGCGGACGACGCCGCGGGACCCCGATTACGAGGTCGAGGACGAGGCCTTCTTCCTGCGGTTCGTGAAGGCCGTCTTCACCCAGCGGCGAAAGACCGTCCGGAATGCCATCCGCAACACCGCGCATATCTCGGAACTCGACGACCCGGACGCGGTCGTTGCGGCGGCCGACGACAACCTGGTGGGGAAGCGGGCGGGTGATCTGGCACCGGACGACTTCGCCACGCTCGCCCGCCTCGCCGTCGAACACGGACGAGGTGGGGCGAATGGTTGAGCCGTTCGCTGCCGCCGAGGCGACGATGGCGAATCGGGTCGTCGCGACCATCGTCGTCGTGACGGTCGTCCTCGGCGTCCGGTACAGCGTCAACCGAGTGCGTCGCAGCGAGAGAGATATTGGCCAGCGCGACGAACTCGCGCTGTCGGCACTGGTGACGCTGGTGACCGGCGGCGGCATCGTGCTGGTCGTCGTGTTGTGGAACCTGATCCAGCCGCTCGCGCGGTCGTACCGGAATCTCGGTCTCCAGGACATCGCCGGACGGATCCTGCTCTCCGTGGTGATACTGGCGACGACCTACGCCCTGACCGACTTCGTCGGGCGGGCCATCGGCGAGTTCACCGGCAAGCGATCGAGCATCAGTGAACACCAGCGCGAGATCGTCTACCGGCTGACACAGGTCACGCTCTACACGCTCGCCGCGCTCGTCGTGGTGGGGCTGTTCACCCGCGACCTCGGGAGCCTGCTGGTCGGGGCCGGCTTCCTCGGCATCGTCGTCGGGATGGCGGCCAGACAGACGCTGGGCGCGATGCTCGCGGGGTTCGTCCTGATGTTCTCGCGGCCCTTCGAGATCGGTGACTGGATCCAGGTCGGCGAGCGCGAGGGGATCGTCACGGACATCACCATCGTCACGACGCGCATCCAGACGTTCGACGGGGAGTACGTGATGCTCCCGAACGACGAGGTGAGCGGTCAGGCGATCACCAACCGGACGCGCAAGGGACGCCTCCGCATCGAGGTGGAGGTGGGCATCGACTACGACCACGACCCCGGTCGGGCGGCCGAGATTGCCCGCGAGGCGGTCCGTGGCCTCGACGAGGTGTTGCAGGTGCCGACACCGCAGGTCGTGGGGAAGCGGTTCGGCGACTCCGCCATCGTCCTCGGAGTGCGGGTGTGGATCGACAATCCGAGCGCCCGCCGGATGTGGCGGGCGCGGACGGCCGTCATCAACGCCGTCACCGACGCCTTCGGCGAGGAAGGGATCAAGATCCCCTTCCCGCAGCGCGAACTCATGGGCCGAGTCGAGGAGGGTGGCTTCGCTCTCGCCGAGGGTGCCGAGCGGGCGGCGCCGACGCCAGACGGGGATGGAGGAGGCAGGGGAGAAGATGACTGACACGACGGAGAGTCGCGACGACCTCGCCGCGCGCCGGGGCCTGGAACGGGAGGTGTACCAGCCGGCAGAAGACTCCCGTCTCCTCGCGGAGGCGGCGGTCGAACACGCTCGGGGCCGGACGCTCGAAGTGGGAACGGGATCGGGCTGGGTCGCCGAGCGGATCGCGGCGGAGACGGACGCGGAGGTAGTCGCCAGCGACTACAACCCGACGGCCTGCCGACAGGCCCACGACCGCGGACTACAGGCCGTCCGCGCCGATCTCGTGGAGCCGTTCCGCGAGCGGAGCTTCGACACCGTCGCGTTCAACCCGCCCTACCTCCCCACTGATCCGGACAACGAGTGGGACGACCGGATGGAGCGGGCGCTCTCGGGCGGGGAATCCGGCCGCGAAGTGATCGATCCCTTCCTCGATACGGTCGACCGTGTCCTCCGGCCAGGTGGGCGCGTCCTCCTCCTCGTGAGCAGTCTGACGGGGTTCGAGACGGTCGTTGCCCGCGCGGAGGCGAACGGCTTCGCCGTCTCGACGGTCCGACAGGAGTCGTACCCGTTCGAGGTGCTGTCGATCCTCCGACTCGACGCGGACGGATAATAACTCAAAGACATATTTTGGTTTAGCAAATATTAAGCGCCGGCATCACCAAGCCGAGCGTGATGACCGAACTGGTCGCCACGACACCGGGACTGTATCCACTTCCCGACTGGGCGAAAGACGAACTATCGGAGCTGAAAGGCCATCAGAAGGGCGATCTCATCGGCGGCGACGAGGGGCCGGAGATCGTCGATGCCTACGACCGCGCGCGGGCCGAGGTGGTCGATACACAGGTCGACGCCGGCCTAGACCGCGTCGTCGAGGGCCAGCTCCGCTGGGACGACATGCTCGCCCACCCGCTGACCGTGCACGAGAACGTCGAGACGGGCGGCATCGTCCGCTACTACGACAACAACAACTTCTACCGCGACCCGCAGGTGCGGGGCGAACTCACGCCCTCGGGCGACGTGGCCGCCGAACTGGCGGCCGTCGACGCCGACGACCTGCAGGCCGTCCTGCCGGGTCCCTACTCGCTCGCGGACCTCGCGACCGACGACCACTACGGCGACGAGGCGGACTTTCTCGACGCTATCGCCGACTTCCTCGCCGGCGAAATCGGGGAATTCCCGAGCCACGAGACGCTGTTCCTGCTCGAACCCTCGCTGGTCGAGAACGCGCCCGACGACGACACGAACGAACGCGTGAGCGCGGCCATCGACGCGGTGGCCGGCGCCACCGACGCCGACGTGGTCGTCCACACCTACTGGGGCGCCGTGCCGGAGAAGACGTACGCACACCTGATGGACGCCGACGTCGAGGCGATCGGCTTCGACTTCGTCACCGACGCCGACGCCTCGCTGTACAACATCAACGAGTACGGCACCAAAGAGCAGGTGGCGATGGGGCTGGTCGACGGCCAGAACACGCTGGTCGAGTCGCCGGAGACGATCCGTGACCGCGTCGAGTGGGTCGACGAGAACACCCACACCGACTTCGAGCGGGCCTATCTCACCTCGAACACCGAGTTGTTCTACCTGCCGGTGAACAAGTTCGAGGACAAACTCGAAGCGTTGGGTGACGCCGCCGCGCTCGCGGAGGTGGACGCATGAGCGAGAACACCCGCGAGCAGTTCCGCCCCGACGACCACCCGAACGAACACTTCCTGCTGACCTCCATCGTCGGCAGTTATCCGAAACCCAAGTGGCTCAACCGGGTGGCCGACCTCGCCGAGGACGACGCGTCGAAGTTCACCGAGGACCACCTCCACGAGGCCCACGACGACGCCTGCCGCGTCATCATCGACGAGCACGAGCGGACGGGGCTGGACACCGTCTCCGACGGCGAGATGCGCCGCAACGAGATGGTCGAGTTCTTCGCCGACCGCATCGAGGGCTACGAGTTCAACGGGCCCGTCAAGGTCTGGGGACACAACTACTTCGACAAGCCCTCCGTCGTCGACGACGTCGAGTACGACGAGTCGTGGCTGGTCGACGAGTTCGAGTTCACCCACGCCGCCGCGAGCAAGCCGGTGAAGGTGCCCATCACCGGCCCCTACACCCTCGCTTCCTGGTCGTTCAACGAGGCCTACGACGACGACGCCGAGCTCTCCTACGCGCTCGCCGACCTCGTCAACGAGGAGATCGAGGCGCTCGTCGACGCAGGGGCCCGCTACATCCAGATCGACGAGCCCGCGCTGGCGACGACGCCCGACGACTACGCCATCGTCGGTGAGTGTCTCGACCGCATCGTCGCGGACATCCCCGACGAAGTGCGGATCGGCCTCCACGTCTGTTACGGTGACTACTCCCGCATCTACCCCGAACTGCTGGAGTACCCCATCGACGAGTTCGACGTGGAACTCTGCAACGGCGACTACGAGCAGATCGACGTGTTCACCGACCCCGAGTTCACGACCGACCTCGCCCTCGGCGTCGTCGACGTGCACACGACGGAGGTCGAATCCGTCGAGGAGATCAAGGAGAATATCAAGGAGGGCTTCAAGATCGTGCCCCCCGAGAATCTGACGGTTAGCCCGGACTGCGGCGTGAAACTGCTGCCCCGGGAGGTCGCCCGCCAGAAGATCGAGAACATGGTGACTGCGACCCGGGAGATCGAGGCCGAACTCGACGCCGGCGAGATCGATCTCGGGCCGGAAGTCAGCGCCGACTAGTCGTTCTCGATCGGCGGCGAGACCCGTCGGCGACGATCACCGACTCGTCGTTGCTACCCCGTACGTAGGCGAGCCGCCCCCGCGACGAGCGGTTGCACCGACAGCTCCCACTGTTACCCAGCGGTCGCCGACCTACGCCGCGGGGACCGATCGCCGTCCAGCGTACTGGTGATACCCCTCCCGCGTACCGACGGCGAGGAGGGCACTCCCGACGAGCGCCAGCAGACCGGCCTCGACGGACGGCGGGACGGTGTCGACGACGCGCCACCCCACCGCGACGCCGGCGACGAAACCGACCTGCAGGAGGCAGACGGCACCGAGAGCGTGCCGGCGGGACGCAGCGTACAGCGATCCGATGGCGGCCGTCTCGGCGGCAGCGTGGACGGCGAGGATGCCCGCGCCGAGGAGGCCGAGGGCGGCGTCGGCGGCGTAGACGGTCGCGAGGACGACGCCCTCGAAGCCGCGATGGAGGGTCGCGGCGCCCAGCGCGGCGTCCGCGCAGGCGCCACAGTCGGTGACAGCGTGGTCACGAGCGAGAGCGACGACGCCCAGCCCAGTGCCGAGACCGAGAGCTGCGCCGGCCGGCGTCTCGGCGACGGCCAGAACGACCGAGAGGACACCGAGTGTGAGCAACAGGATGGGGACGAGCCCCCGCGAACGGGGGAGTCGACCGAGGGCCGCCAGAACGATCCCACCGCCGAGGAGGCTGGCGGCGACGGACGCGGCCACGACCGCCGGAAAGGCGACGCCGACGGTGCGAGCGGTCGCCCCGTGGGCCGCCACGGGTGTCGCGAGAAGCGCCGTACCGACGGTAGCGGCGACGGCTCGGCGGCTCGTGGTTGTCAAGCTAAGGAGTCTGTCGTGGAACATGGATGGGAGGGCCGACGATGGTGTGGCGGGGTATCGCGGCGTCAGACCGCTTCGGGGCCCTCCTTGCCCGTGCGAACCTGGATCGCGTCGTCGACGGGCAGGATGAAGATCTTCCCGTCGCCGGGTTCGCCGGTGTGGGCCGCCTCGCGGATCGCGTCGGCCACGTCCGACCCGTCGACGTCGGCCACGACACACTCGACTTTGGTCTTCTGGTGGAGGTCGACGGTGTACTCCTCACCGCGCCACTGGCCCTTCTTTGCGGGCTGGGAGCCGCGGCCGGAGACGTTCGACACGGTGATCGAGGGGGCGCCGGCCTCGGCGACAGCCTGCTTCACCGCACCGAGGGTGTCCGGGCGGATGTACGCGATAACCATCTCGATCTCAGTCATCGTCGGACACCCCTGCGCCGTCGGCGGCGGTCGTACTGCCCGCGCGACCCGCACTGCCGACCGAATTGTCGCCGAATTCGGGGTAGGTCACGATGCCGTGCTCCGAGGAGTCGAGCCCTTCACGTTCGTGTTCCGGGCTCACCCGCGCCCAACCAACTGCCTTGAGCAGTCCGTAGACGACGCCGGTGACGACGGCCGCCCAGAGCGCCAGCACCACGATGCCGACGACCTGCACGCCGAGGTCCGCGACCGAGAACGCCGTGGTGGTGTCGACGAAGGGGTAGGCCAGCGCACTCAGGGCACCGGCGGAGCCGTGCACCGGGAACACCGCACACACGTCGTCGATGCCGAACTTCTCCAGCAGATCGAAGACGAGCACGACCTGCACGCCGGCGATGAAGCCGACGACGAGCGTCGCGGGCCAGCTCGCCACCGCCGCGATACTGCAGACGGAAACGAGTCCCGCCAAGAGCCCGTTGGCCGTCATGAGGCTGTCGACCTTGCCGCTGCGGACGACGCTGACCAGCGCGGCGCCGATGCTGCCGGTGGCCATGACCAGCGCGGTGTTGATCGCGACTCGACCGGCGTAGGCGTAGTCGGCGAGGGCCAGCTGGCCGGAATCGGTCACTTGGAACACGTTGACGGCGGTGCCGACGTTGAAGCCGTACCAGCCGAAAGCGAGGATGAGCGTCCCGAGGATGGCGTAGGGTAGCGAGTGCCCGGGGATGACGTTCGGGGAGCCGTCGTCGGCGAACTTATCGACGCGTGGGCCGACCATGTAGGCGGCGACGAGGCCACAGACGCCACCGGTCATGTGGACGATGGCGGCCCCGGCGAAGTCGTTGAAGCCGAGCGTGGAGAGGAAGCCACCGCCCCACGTCAGGCCGGTCGCGACGGGGTAGATGAGCGCGCCCACGAGGACGGTGAACACGAGGTATCCCCGGAGCTGTGCGCGCTCGGCGACGGCGCCGGAGACGATAGAGGCGGCGACCATCGAGAACGCGGCGCCGAAGAGAATGCTCGCCCACGCCGTCGAGCCACCGGCGTAGTAGGCGAACGGTGTCGAGAACCCACTACCGGAGGTGACGCCCGCGACGATTGCGGAGATGCCGACGCCGACGACGAAGTACGCGAGGACGCCGACGCCCCACGTGAGGACGTTCTTAGTCAGCTGGTTGGCGACGTTCTTCGAGCGCACCTGCCCGGATTCCAGCATCCCGAAGCCGGCGTGCATGAAGAACACGAGGAAGGTGGCAACCATCACCCAGAGCAGGTTGACGCCTTCGGCGACGACGGACGGATCGACCTGGAGGAGTACCGACATCTCAGTCGTCCCCCGTGGAGGTCAGGTCGTGTTCGGTGTGGCACGGTTCGGGCGGGAGCGAGATGGCGGGATTGCTGTCGAGGAACCCCTCGGGTTTGAGGTGGAAGCTTGCGATCTCGACGGGTAAGACCGGCCAATCCTCCGCACGGGTGACGTGGTTGACGCCGAGCGTGTACCAGCAGACCACGTCCTCGCCGTCGAGGTCACGATCCTGCTCGGCCCACTCGGACAGTCCCGTCGTCTCGTCGTTCTGGTTGGGGTAGTCGCCGGCTGCGAACTGCTCGTCGGGATCGTACTGTGTCGTCCAGAAGTTGTTCTGGATGAATCCGGCCCGCTTCGTCGTGCTGGAGGTGGGCCGTGCCGGCGAGTTGACGTTGGTGTGTGGCTCCAGCTTGTAGCCACAGGGGCGACCGTAGGAGTTCGTCGTCTCCGTGCTCTCGACCCGCCAGTACTTGCCGTTCAGTGGATCGATGTCGTCGCGAGCCTCCGTCTCGGTCTCTAGAACCGTCTCCTTCGCCTTGAAGCCCTTCTTGCGCTCGCTCCCGACGGGTTCGTTGTGGACCTCCTTCACCCGGTTCGGGGTGTCGTCGATGTCGAAGTCCAGCCGAAAGTTGAAGTGATGCTGGTGGATGGAGGTCTTGACCTGCGGCGCGACGAGTTCGTACTCGCCGTTCGTGTCCGTGGCGTCCTCCTCGGCCGGCACCATCCCGTTGGAGTCGATGCCCGTCAGACGGACTTCGCCCTCGATGGAGCCGTCGGGGTAGAAGTACCAGTAGAACCCGTAGTCGTAGTTGTAGACGGTGGCGATAAAGGAGATTACGAGACGGCGACGCCGACGAACCTCAGTGTGCTCTTTCCGCCACTCCGTATGCTTCCAGAGGACGCCGTCGTCCTCCTCGTGCATGCAGATGGCGTTGGGGAGCGTCTTCGGATCGCCGTTCGTGTCGTTCATCGCCACGTCGAAGTAGTGCATCTCGCCGAGGCAGTCACAGCCCTCGGTCAGCACGTTCGCCATTCGGCCGACGTGGAACTCGCCGATGTCGAACGCCTCCTTCCACGAGTGGTTGGGATCGCTGTCACCGTACGGGACGGCCATTTCCGAGGCCGACGCCCGGTGGAGTACCTTCCGCTTCTCACCCTCGTCCTCGAAAGTCACGTCGTGGAAGACCAGGCCTTCGCGGGGCGTCCAGCCGACCTGAAACTCCCAGTCCAGCCACTCGACGGTCTGGCCCTCGACCTCGAAACTCGGACCTTCGGGCTGAACCACGTCGAGATGCTTGAAGTCGTCGCGAGTCGCCACGCGGTCCGCCCTGAAGTCGGCGTCTTCCGGGGGGAGCGGATTCTCCTCGTCGACGACGCCGTTGTCCTCGATTTTTACGACCTCCATCTCGTCGAGGTCGACGAAGGCGAACAGCCCCTCGATCGGACGGGCGTAGCCGTTGTCCTCCTCTTCGGTTCGGATCCAGGAGAGCCCGCGAACGAGTCGGCGGTCGGCGTGTGAATCCGGCTCGAACCCGCTTGCCGGCCACGGGTCCACGATAGCGAGGTCGAAGTTCTCGACGCCACGCTTGGCGGCCGCCTCTTGCCACTCGGGATCGTTGATGACGGCCTGTTCGGCCTGGTCAACCTCCGGCGGCGTGATCGCCGGCTGCACGTCCTCGATATGTTCGACGCCGAGCAGCTCTTTGCCGGTGATCGACACCCTCGCCTCGTAGGTCTCACCGCCCTGCCGGATCACGACGAACGCTTCGCGGTCGAAGTGGTCACCGTCCTCGTACGCTCGGACGAACTCCTTCGCGGGTTCGTCGAGAACGACGTTGTGGTACACTGCGTCGTCGGCCACGTCCCACTCGGCCTCGAGAACGTCCGTGGCGGCGGCGATCTCCTCGGTCGTCAGTGGATCGAGCGGGTGTGAGACACCCGTCTCGTCGAGGTCGACAGCCATTAGACGATCACCATAGAGATATCGTATTTTGCTGCTAATTCGTGCTGTTTTTTTCGTACTTGGTTTCCGTACATCTCTGATACCACATCAGAATCAAACGAATACCAGATATTATATCTACTTCACCACTGGCGAGTTGTAAATAAGTGGTATAATAAGTCATTTATACAGTAATAGGAGCAGTCCACGGGGGAAACGGCAAGTGGATCGGGGTTCGAGTGGAGGTGTGAATAGCCAGCCCGAGATATACCTGCAGGAGATGGGGTTGTCGGAGTACGAGGCGGCGACGTACGTCGGGCTACTGGCGGGCGGCACGTCGACGGCCAAAGAGGTCGCCGAACGGGCAGATGTCCCGCAGTCGCGCGTCTACGACGTCCTCGACACGCTGAACACGAAGGGATTCGTCGTCGTGCAGGAGGGACGGCCCAAGAAGTTCGGGCCAGTCGAACCGGGACAGGCCGTATCACAGTTTCGGGACTTCAAACGGCGCGAACACGTGCGGAAACTCGAGGAGATACAGGGGCTGGGCGATCATTTCCTCGACGCGATCGAGGACAGGGAGTACGGCAACGACGGCGCCGACGAAGTCGACATCAGCTGGTCGTATCCGAACCGACACCACATTCTGGAGAAGCTCGAACGGCTGGCCGAGAGCGCCGAGTCGGAGATCCTCATGATCACGACGCCGGAGAGCTTCGAGCGGATCGCCAACCATCACGCCGAACTCCTCGCAGCGAAACACGAACGTGGTGTCGAGATTCGCGCGCTGATCTCGGACGACCGCGATCTCGATCCGGCGGTTCGGAACCGCACGACCGAGCTGATAGAGATGCGATTCGTCCAAGACATCCGCGGGCGGCTCTACACGTACGACGGCGAGAGCATTCTGCTGGCGTTCCGTGCGCTGAACGACGACGGCTACGTCGGTATCTCGACGACGAGCCCCCACCTCTACGCGACGCTCTCACAGCTGTTCGAGCTGCTGTGGGAGGACGGCGAGCCGGTCGCGTGAGCTACGCCGCAGCGGCCGGGACCACCTGCCGGCGATGTGCCTCACGAATCCCGACGGCGAGGAGGACGCCGCCGACGAGCGCGAGCAGTCCCGCCTTCGCGGCGGCAGGCACGGCGTCGACGACACCCCACCCGGCGACGACGCCAGCGACGAACCCGGCCTGGACGATCAGAACGGCACCGGTGGCGTAGCGGCGACTCACGGCCGCGTACAGCGACCCGACGGCAGCCGTCTCGGCGGTGGCGTGGGTGGCGACGAGGAGCGCCCCGACGAGTCCGAGCGCGGCGTCGGCAGCGTAGACGGTGGCCAGGACGGCGCCTTCGAGCGCCCGATGTGTGGTCACGGCACCGAGGGTCGCGTCCGCGCAGGCACCACAGGACGTGACGGCTGCGTCGCGCCCCAGATAGACGATACCGACGCCGACGGCGGTGCCGACGACCGTCACCGCCGCGGCCCGGGTGAGCGCGAGCGCCAAGGCGGCCCCACCCAAGGCGAACACTAAGAACGGGACGGCCACACGGTGACCGAACGCCGGGTTCCGGAGTCGGCCGTAGGCCACGAGCACGAGCCCGCCGCCGAGCAGACTGGTCCCGACGACACCGACCACGACGAACGGGAAGGGAAGTCCCGTCGCGGTGGCAGCCACGCCGTGGGCGGCGGCAGTCCTCGACAGGAGGGCACACCCGCCGAGTACAGCGATCACGCGATTGAGTTGTCTCATTTCCACGGGTTTGGGACGAGGTCGGCCTGAATCTCCGCGCCGACCTCGATGCGGCAGTCCGAGCGCGGCGCCGCCACACAGAGCAGGACGTAGCCGTCCCGACGATGGCGTGGCTTCAGGCCGTTGGGGCGCTCGACGTGGACGAGGTCACCCTCGAGCAGGCGACCGGTACAGGTCCCACAGGCGCCGTACAGACAGCCGTAGGGGACACCGAGGTTCTCACGCTCGGTGGCGTCGATGACCGTCTCCGACTCGGCGACGTCGATGGTCGCCTCGCTCCCGTCGCGCCATTCCAGGGTGACCGCGTGCATCTACTGCCAGACGTCGCTGGTGCAGTCGCCGCCGGGCCAGCGAATCTCGTGGGCACGCGCCGGGCCGCCCGGGGCGTCGCCGAAGTCGACGAGGAAGTCCTCGTCGAGTTCCATCCGCCCCTCGTCGGGGTAGACGTCCGCCTTCATCATCAGCGACCCCTGCTCGCCGATTTCGGGATAGAACTGGTTGTCCCACGAGGAGAACAGGGACGTGGTCCAGTAGACGCGCTTGCCGTCGCGGGAGAGCTGGAGCATCTGCGGCGCGCCGCGGATTTCGGTGTCCTGAATCTCCTGTCGGTCGCCGAAGTTGCCGCCGGCCCAGATCCGGTCGACCAGCCGGGGGTTGCCGAAGTCGCTCACGTCGTACATCCGCATGTCGCCATGCAGCCAGTTCGAGAAGAACAGGTACTGATCGTCCAGCGAGAGGACGATGTCAGTCACGAGTCCGGGGACGGGCATGTCCCAGTCGGGATGCTCGCGGGACTCGACGTCGATGACCTTCTCCCACTCCCACACGCCGTCGCTCTCCTCCCAGAAGCGGAGGATGTTCGAGGAGAGCGCGGCACCGACGTAGCCCTGGGTCTCCTCCGGATCGTGCGGCATGCGAATCTCCAGCGGAATCTGCCCCTCCTCGCCGAAGGTCAGGGTCTGCTGGTGTTCCTTGTTCTCCCAGTCCCAGATGTGGATGCTGTCGCCGTACTTACCCTCCTCGACGTCGTCGAGGTCGAAGCCGGGGTAGTAAGTCTTCGGCGCGGCCCACTCCGTCGAGATCATCACGTTGTGGCGGGGCTGGTACCAGTAGTCGTAGTTCATCTCCATGTCGCCGAGGTCGGCCTCCCAGTGGCCGTCGATGGAGAAGTCGCTCTGGTCCAACTGGAGGAAGCCGCCGGGGAGTTCGCCGTCGGCGTTCCCGAGCATACTGATGACGACTTTCCCGCCCGGGACACAGTGAACGGTGTGCGGCGCCGAGAGGTCGTGTTCGAAGAGTTCCTCGGGTTCGATGACCTTCTCGATCTCCATGTTCCGCGGATCCTCGGCGTCGAGGATGTGGATGCGCGAGGACCGTTGTCCCGGGACGATGAGGTGATCGCGCATCAGCCCCTCGGTGTGACACGACGACGAACAGGTGTTCCAGCCGAAGTGGTGGAGTTCGTCGCCCTTGTTCGGCATCTCGACGGTGTCGACCAGTTCGCTGTACGTGTCCGATTCGGGGTCGAGATCGACGACGCCGATGAAGTCGGAGCCGTCGACGTCCATCCCGACGCGGAGCGCGATGACGAACGCCGTCTTCTCGCGCTCCGACTCGGTTCGCATCGCACCGGGCGTCGGATACCCCGGCCCCTCGACCTCGTGGTGCTCGTGTCCGTGCATCTCCGTCGTATCGCTGGGTTCGTCAGTACTCATGCCAGACAGTATCATTCACAGTACGAACATAAATAATGATTGAGTTGTCGAGCGACAACTCGTGTCGGCCGTGCAACCTTCGGGAAAGCTTTTGGACTGGACGGCGTACAGCGGAGGTGTGTCCGTGATATCCCGCGGCGGCCGGAGGCTACCCGATGCGTGAGTTCACGTTCGATATCGTGTACGAACCGGGTGCCGATCCGGTGATGGACGTGTTCATCGAGTATCCGACACTCGTCGCCGAGGCGCTACACGGCTGTGCGACCAAGGACCGCTTCTGGCGCATCGAGCGGCTGGTCGGTCCGACGGCGGCGCTCAGGGCGGTCGAACAACGGCGACTCGACGAGACGGTTCAGACGGCGGCGGTGACCGAGACGGACTGTTCGGCCACGCAGTATCACGACGTGTTGGATCGCTCGGACGACGAGCGGGTGATCTACACCTACATCGAGAACGTCACGGACGGCGAGTCCGTCGAGACGCTCGCCGGTCGGTATCTCCCCCACGGGTCACTCTACTGCACCACGCGACGGGAGAATTGCCACAGCTGGCGCATCTTCATGCAGTCGGACGAGAAGGTGGGCCTGCTGTACGACGCTCTCAGCGCGAATCTGCGGACGGGACTCACTTTTCGTATGGGTCACCTCCGCGACGCCGAGGGGTGGGGGCACGACTCCCTGGGGTCGGTGTCACTCCCTCCCGACCAGCGGACGGCGATGCGCGCGGCCCTCGATCACGGCTACTATCGGACGCCGCGAGAGATCACGCTAGACGACCTAGCAGCGAAACTCGACGTACCACGGTCGACGCTCTCCTATCGGTTGCGGCGGGCCGAAGAACGGCTCGTAACCGGGTATCTCGGCGAAACCGGTTAGCTACTCGTACAGCCAGGTCTCGTCGATCCGCTCGTAGTCCTGCAGTTCGTCCTCGTCGAAGAAGAGGTCGATCTCCCGCTTGTTCGCGCCCTCGTCTTCGTGGTCGGAGCCGTGGATGACGTTCCGACCGAGGTCGAGGCCGAAGTCGCCGCGGACGGTCCCCGGAGCGGATTCGGCGGGATCGGTCTCGCCCATCATGGTCCGGACCTGCCGGGTGGCGTCCTGTCCTTCCCAGACCATCGCCATGACGGGGCCGGACGTGATGAAGTCGACGAGTCCCTCGAAGAAGGGCTTGCCCTCGTGTTCGCCGTAGTGTTCGTGCGCGAGGTCGTCCGAAATCTGCATGAACTTCGCGCCGACGAGTTTGAGGCCGCGATCCTCGAACCGCGAGATGATCTCGCCGATCAGGCCGCGCTGGACGCCGTCGGGCTTGACCATCACGAAGGTGCGCTCGGCGTCGCTCATTCCTCACCCTGGCCGCCGGCGGCCTGCCCTTCCTGCGTCCATTCGAGGTCACGAGCCTCGCGACCGAGGAAGTAGTTCTTCTCGGCCTTCGAGTCCTTGAAGTGCAGGATCGTGCCGTCGGTTTTGACGTACATCGTTCCAGTACCCGGTTCGATCTCCTCGCCCGAGTAGTCGCAGGTGCGTGTGTCGACCATTACTGTCCTCCGATGGAGTCGGCGTCGCGCTGTGTCTCGCGCAGTTGCAGGATGTCGCCCTCGCGGACGGGACCCAGCACGTTGCGCGTGATGATTCGCCCCTTGTTCGATCCCTCCTGAATTCGACATTTGACCTGCATGGCCTCACCATGCATGCCGGTCTTGCCTACGATCTCGATGACTTCCGCCGGCATCGAGTCGCTGGCACTCTCTTCGGCGCTCATGGTCGCTTACCGGAGGTCCTCGACCTTCGTGGCGATATCTTCGACCTGTTCTTCGGCGTCGCCCGCGTCGACGATGGCGGCGGCGGCGCTCCCGACTTCGAGGCCGGCCGCGTGACCCACGTCGTCCTGCGTCTCCACGAACAGGTACGGAATCCCTTTCTCGTCCGCGAGTTCGGGGAGGTGCATCACGATCTCTTCGGGCTGGACGTCCTCCGCGATGATGACGAGGTCCGCGTTACCGCGCTCGACCGCTTTCGTCGTCTCGTTGGTGCCTTTCTTTACGCTACCTGTGTCTCGCGCTACTTCGAGCGCCTCGATGGCGCTCTCGGCGAGATCCGCCGGAACATCGAAATTGACGTAAACTGACATGGTTTTTACCCCCCGCCCGTGGGCTCGCACACCTCACCAGGCAGAATCCCTGATGGCGAGGCGCATCATCAACCCCGGACAGGCTGTACGCTTCAATAGCTGGGGCCCCCATAAAAGCGCTTTCAAAGCCGGCACAGCGTGTGAGCCCAGCACACGGCACTCGTCGCCCGTCCCGTCACCCGGAGAGCGTCACCCGAGGGCAAGGCCCTTGGTCGCCGACGGGGTAGCGGCGGGCATGGATCTCGCCGATCTCGTCCCCTCCCTCTTGGACGAAGCCGAGCGCACGAACGAGCGGCGACTGCTGATCCTCGCTGGCGGCCGTGGCGCGGGACTGGGCGCCGCCGCCGAGACGCTGGCGGCGATGGACGACCCGTCGGCGACGGTCGTAACGACCCGTGACGACGCCCTCGGCGCCGACCGACTCCACCCCGACCACGCCGACCAGCTCCTCGGCACCACGCGTGATGCCATCGTCGTCGACTGCCACGCCGAGTTCTCCGCGAACGTCCTCGGGCGCGTCGTCGGTGCCGTCGACGGCGGCGGCCTGCTCGTGCTCGTGACGCCCGCACTCGACGACTGGCCCGGGCCGGACTACGCCGACGAGCGGCTAGCCGTCCCGCCGTACACCACCGCCGACGTGACCGGTCACTTCCGCTGCCGACTGGTCGACACCCTGCGAGCGCATCCGGGCGTCGCCATCGTCGACGTGGACGCGGGGACCGTCGAACGCGACGGTCTGACCCACCCACCACCGGGACGCCCCGAAACCACGCCATCGACCGCCACGACCCCACCGACCGATACCGCCTTCCCCCCGGCGGCCTACGCGTCGTGTCTCACGGCCGATCAGGCCGACGCCCTGCACGCGCTCGAACGCCTCCGCGACGGGGGCGCCGTCGTCGTCGAAGCCGATCGGGGACGGGGGAAGTCGGCGGCCGCCGGCCTCGCGGCTGGAAGCCTCGCCGTCGAGGGACGGGACGTGCTCGTCACCGCCCCCACTTACCGAAACGCGGCGGGAGTGTTCGAGCGTGCCGGGGCGTTGCTCTCGACGCTCGGGCGACTGGACCACCGCGACGACGAGGAGCACGTCCTCGTGGCGACCGGCGGCGGCCGCGTCCGGTTCGCTGATCCGACAACTGCGGTCGACCTGCCCGGCGACCCCGACGCCCTCGTCGTCGACGAGGCCGCCGCCCTGCCCGTCCGCCGGCTGACGGCCGTCCTCGACGCGCCGGCCGTCGCGTTCGTCACCACAGTCCACGGCTACGAGGGGACCGGCCGCGGGTTCGACGTGCGCTTCCGAGACCGACTCGCGGCGAGTGACCACGACGTAGTCGACGTGCGCCTCGACGACCCCATCCGCTACGCCGCGGGCGATCCCGTGGAAGTGTGGGTCTTCCGTGCCCTCCTGCTCGACGCCCGGCCTGCCGCCGACCAGCTCGTCGCAGCGGCGACGCCCGCCGACGCGACGTACCGCGCGCTCGACGCCGACGCTCTCACCGCCGACGAACACCTGCTCCGGGAGGCGTTCGGCCTCCTCGTCCTCGCCCACTACCGCACGGAACCGGACGACTTGGCGCGTCTGCTCGACGCCCCGAACCTCGAGTGTCGAGCGCTCTCGGTCGACGGTCACGTCGCCGCCGTCTGCCTCCTGGCTCGGGAGGGCGGCCTCCCAGAGGCGCTCCGGGTCGATGTGTACGAGGGCGCGCGCGTCCGCGGGAACATGCTCCCGGACGTACTGACGAGTCAGTTGCGCGACCTCGACGCCGGGGCGCCCGTCGGCTATCGCGTCCTGCGTATCGCGACCCATCACGCCATCCGGTCGGTCGGATTCGGCTCCCGACTGCTCGACGAGTGCCACGGCGAGTTCGACGACGCCGTCGACTGGTTCGGCGTCGGCTACGGCGCCACGCCGCGACTCGTCCGATTCTGGGAGCGAAACGGCTACCGGACGGTTCACTGCTCGACGACGCGCAACGCGACGAGCGGCGAGTATTCGGCGATCATGCTCCGGCCGACGAGCCCCGCCGGTCACGACCTGCACGACCGCCACGCCCGCCGGTTCTACGCCCGGATGCGCGACGGGCTCTCGGATGCACTCGACGATCTCGACCCCGACGTGGTGCGGGCGATCCTCCGGGCGACCGACTACGCGCCGGCACCCGACCTGACCGACCACGAGTGGCGGGTCGTCGCCGCCGCGGCCTACGGCCCGGGGCTCTACGACGCCGCACCGGGCGCTTTCCGCGAGCTGGCGATGGCGCATCTGACCGATCACGTCGTCGACCTCTCGCCACGCGCGGAGCGTCTCCTCGTCCGCAAACCCCTGCAGACCCACCCGTGGGAGCGGATCGCCGCCGAGCTCGACTACATCTCGACGCGGCAGTGCATGCGGGGCCTGGGGGAGGCGTTCCGGCCACTGGTCGAACGGTACGGACCGGAACCGGCCCAAGAGGAGCGGCGACGGTACGACGATCGGAGCGAGTGACGCTCGGACCGCCGGCCGTCCGCCGAGACGGACGTTCGCCACCCCGGAGTGGCGACGGATTTCAAACAGGGAGAGCCAGCAGTATCACAGCCGAGCGTCACAGTCGAGGAAGGTGGCGAGCATCACCTCGTCGACGTACTCGCCGTCGATCCGGTAGTGGTTGTCGCGGACCGCCTCCGTCTCCCAGCCGTGCGCTTCGAGGAAGGAGATGGCGTCCTCGTTGGTCGCGGGGACGCTGTTGTACAGTTTCTCGAAGTCGTGTTCACAGGCCCACCGGAAGGCGCGGTCGAGCAACGCGGTCCCGATGCCGTGGCCGCGATAACCCGGCAGCAAGCCGACGGTCAGCACCGCCGTATGCGCCAACTTCTCCATCTCGGGCAGATCGAGGTGGACCCACCCGACTACCTCGTCGTCGACGCAGGCGACGAACACCATCCGAGAGTGGACTTCGTTGTGCCGGAGGATCACCTCCTCGTGATCGAGGAGGTCAGCGACCGTCTCCGCCTCGATGTACGTCCCCTCTCGGGCGACCTCTCGGATGACGCCGACCAGCCCGGAGAGGTCGCGCTGTTCCGCCGCTCGAATCGTGTACACGAGGTCGTCGGTGTCGTGTTCCTCCACGTCTTCGTCCTGATACGCGACGCTGAGGTGGTTGCCGTCGCGACGGATGTAGCCGTCTCGGCGGAGGATCGTGAGGTGGTGACCGAACGCCTCCGGATCGAGGTTCAGCGCCCGTCGGGCCTGATCGGCCCGAACCGACCCCTGGGCCTCTACGTGCTCGTAAATGTCCCTGCGATCCTCGTGATCGAAATTCAGTTGTTCGGTCAGTTCCATGCAACCGTGTACCACGGTAACGCACTTAATCGTTCGTGACGGGACGGCGACGGCCCAGTCAGAGCCGGTTCTCGCGACTCGGGTCGACGTCGATGGCATCGACCGGGCAGACGTCGACACAGAGCATGCAGTCGATGCACTGGTCCTCGTGGGTGGGGTGGGCCTTGATCTCGCTTTCCGGGTGTCCGGGCGTGTCGACCCACTCGAACACGTCGACCGGACAGTCCTCGAGACAGGCGCCATCGGCGAGACAGATGTCGAAGTCGACGGCGACGTGCGTGCCGTGGATGCCGAGTTTCTCGGGCGGGTCGACCGGCCCCCAGACGACGACACCGTCCTCCTCGTCGACCTGCTCACGGGTGCGTTCGAAGTTTGGATCGATGGCCATACCGTCGCTCCGTGGCCGAGACGGATAAAGGATATAGTAGCGTTTGGAACTGTTTGCACAGCCGATCGTACGCAGTCTTGCGATCGGCTGTGCAATGACTTACAAACGGTACTATAGTAACGGTGGCGACGGACCACAATCGATCGCGCGCGGTCGATCGATCAGTCGGCGCTCGCGGGTTCGACCGCACCGTCGGGAACGACGCCCTCGTCGGTCCAGCCCCGCGTCTCGTAGTAGGCGTCGAGCGCCGACTCGAAGTCCGGGAGTTCGTACGGCAGGTCGTCGTCCGACCGGTCGAAGCCGCGCTGGTTGTTGAAGTGGCGTTCCAGTTCGACGACACGGCTCCCCACCGCCAACAGGTCGTCGAAGTCGGCGTCGAACAGTTTCTCGAAGCGCTCCTCGGTCATCATACCGCGGGAGAACCGACAGATGACGCCACAGTCCTCCAGCGCCCGCTTGTTCTCCAGTTCGACCAGTTTCTCCGCCTTGGCGGCCGAGAGCCCCGCGGGTTCGAACGCCTCCGACGCGTCGACGAGGGGGTACTCGTAAGCGTAAAACGTCGCGTACATGTGGTCGGCGCCGCGATTGGCGGTGGCGAACCCGAGGCCCTGTCCGTTGAGTGTGCGGCCGTCGTGGGCGGAGAAGGTCATCCCCTTGACCGTCCAGTCCTCGACGCCGAGTTCGTCGTGGAAACGGTGGATGCCCTCGGCCAGCAGGTCGCCGTCGCCCTCGCGGTGAGCGATCTCCTCGACCGTCTCGTGGATCAACTCGTCGTCGCCGAAGGCGTCGTTCGCCTTCAGGTAGGCCGCCACCGCGTTGCCACAGGAGATGGTGTCCATGCCCAGGCGGTCACAGAGCTGGTTCGACTGCATGATCGAGACGATGTCGTCCACCTCGCAGTTGCCGCCGAAGGCCATGATCGTCTCGAACTCCGGCCCCTCCGTCTCGACGCCCGAGTCCTCGTCCTTGGTGGGCAACTTGCAGGCGAAGGCACACTGCGAACAGGTGCCTTTCTTGTACTTTTTCTCCTCCACCCGGTCGCCGTTGATCTGCTCGAACGCCTCGTAGCGAACGTCCTCGAAGTAGCGGGTCGGGAAGGAGCCGATTTCGTTGGCGAGGTCGGTGACGCTCGCGGTCCCCTGCCGTTTCATGATGTGGTCACTCGTCGCCGCTTCGCGGTGGATCGTCGCCGCCTCGGCGTCGATGTCGACATCGGGAACGGCGTCGCCGTCGAACGTGATCGCCTTCACGTTCTTCGACCCCATGACTGCGCCGAGGCCGCCGCGGCCGAACGCCCGCGTCTCGCTGGTCATGATACAGGCGAACCGCACTTCGTTCTCGCCCGCCGGGCCGATGCAGACGAGATGCTCGGCCGAGAGGTCGTGCTCGTCCGCGACGTACTCGGTCACGTCGGGGACCTCCGCGCCGGCGAGGTCGGGGACTTCCTCGAAGGTGACGCCGTCCTCGCGGACGTGGAGCACGAGGGGGTCGTCGCTCTCGCCGACGAGTTCGACGACGGCGTTGCCGGTGCCCAGCAGGTTGCGGGAGACGAACCCGCCGGCGTTGGCGGAGAGGAGGCCGTCGGTAAGCGGCGAGAGCGCCGTCGCCGAGGTGCGCCCGGTGAAGCTCATCGAGGACGCCTGCATCGGCCCCGTGGTGAAGTAGAGTCGGTTCTCCGGACCCAGCGGATCGGCGTCGAACGGGATGCGCTCGTGGGCGAGTCGGGTAGCGACGCCCCGACCGCCGACGAACGAATCGAGGACATCGTCGATGGGTTCGGTCTCGACACGGCGTTGCCCCACGTCGATCGTGAGGAGGGGTCCCTCGAGAGAGAGCATAGTTCGGATCGGTCGCCCGCGTTATTAAACGGTCGCCCCGCGCCCGTCACCTAGCCGAAGACCGATCCGATCGCCGAATCGAGGGCGTCGACCGCGCGGTCGATCTCCGCGTCCGTGACCGGCAGTGGTGGAGAGAGGATGAGCTGTGTCTTCGGTCGGCCGCCGCCGACGAGGACGCCCCGCTCCTGTGCCGCGTCGATCACGTCGTAAACCGGGTTGTGGCCGTCCTCGACCCACGGATGGAGGAAGGGGTCGCCCGTCTCGGGGTCGGCGAACTCCACCGCCCAGAGCAGGCCCCGGCCGCGAACGTCGCCGACTGCGTCGTGGGCGGTGAGTTCCCGCAGACGGGCTTCGAGGTGGCCGCTTCGCGCCCGCCCGTTCTCGATCAGACCGTCGTCGTAGGCGTCGAGGGCGGCCACCCCGGCGGCGCAGGCGAGCGGGTGGCCGGCGAAGGTCTGCCCCACGTCGATGCCCGAGTCGCGGAGGTGGGCGGCCATCTCGGGCCTGACCGCCACGCCCGCGAGCGGGACGTACGCGCTCGTCACGCCCTTGGCGAACGTGAGCAGGTCGGGCACCACGTCCTCGGTGTCGACGCCGAACCACTCGCCACACCGCCCGAAGCCGGTGATGACCTCGTCGGCGATCAGGAGGATGCCGTACTCGTCACAGATGTCGCGGACGCGGTGCCAGTAGTCGGCGGGCGCCGGATACGCGCCGCTGGTTCCGCCGATCGGTTCCATCAGGACGGCCGCGACGGAGTCCGGACCCTCCTGTTGGATCACGTACTCCAGGTGGTTGGCGGCCTGTTCCGCAAGTTCCGCGGGCGAGTCGGCGTCGAAGGGGGAGCGATACGAGAGTGGCGGCAGGAACTTCGTGGCACCGGTCATCTCGCCGTAGCGCCCCACCGCGTTGCGCGTCTCGGGGTCCCCCGTCAGCGATCCGGCGCCGTAGGTGGCGCCGTGGTAGGAGCGATACCGTGTGAGCACCTTTCGGGCGTCGGTGTACTCGCGGGCGAACTGGACCGCGGCCTCGTTGGCCTCGCTCCCCGAGACGGCGAAGAACACGTCGTTCAGGTCGCCGGGTGTCACCGCGGTGAGACGCGCCGCGAGTTCCGAGCGCGCGTCGTTGTGTTTCGAGGCGGAGACGTACGAAATACGAGACGCCTGTCGCGTGATGGCCTCGGCGATACGCTCGTCACCGTGGCCGGCGTTGACACAGTAGAGCTGGGCGTTGAAATCCAGATACTCGTTGCCCTCGTCGTCGGTGACGGTGACGCCGTCGCCGTCGACGAGCGTAAGTACGTCGTCGTCGCCGCCGTACCAGTGAGGAATCGACCCGGCGGCGAGATCGGGGGCTGGATCGGCCATATCCATCCCTGGGGGAGCCGGTGAATAAACGTTCGGCCGGGTTACTCGTGAGCGAAGTAGGCGACCGACTCGTCCGCCTCGTGCGCGTCGATACGGGAGAAGCCGACCCGCTCGAACTGGACCACGTCGTCGACGGCGGCGTCGGCGAACGCGGGCTCCGCGACGCCGACGATGTCGCCGTCCATCGTCCGCAGGCGGACGGGGACGCCGTCGCCAGCGGGCGCCCAGTGAACGACGGGTACGCCCTCCTCGCGGACCGCGGCGATGTCGTCACCGACGTACTCGAACCCCTCGTCCGTCTGTCGAACACAGCCGAACCCCTTCAGCCACACCCGCTCGCCCGTCTCGGGCACGTCGGCGGGTTCGACGAGGACGGCGTCACCGACGGGCACGTCACGCCGACCGCGCTCCTCGTGGTCGGGGTGGACGGGCGGGTGACCGGCGCCCGGCCCGCCGTGGAGGGCCGTCTCCACGCCGTCGCGGACGAGGAAGTAGCGGTTCGCCTCGTCGTCGATCAGGTCGCGGTTGGCGGCGTAGATGGCGCTCATCGACAGGTCGACGTTGCTGGTCGAGGTGCCGAGTTCGATCATGGCGTCGACGATGGCCTGCCCCCGAATTCCGCGCCGTTTCAGGCTAGCGAGGGTGGGTGCCCGTGGGTCGTCCCAGCCGTCGAGTTCGCCCGCGTCGATCAGTTCCTTGATCGTCGAGGTGGAGAGTTTCACGTCGTACGCGTCGACCTGGACGTGACCCCAGTGGATCACTTCGGGGTACTCCCAGTCGAAGTAGTCGTAGACGAAGCGCTGGCGCTTCGCGGAGTCCTGCAGGTCGATGCCGCGGATGATGTGGGTGACGCCGGTGAGGTGGTCGTCGACACCGGACTGGAAATCGAGCATTGGCCAGCAGCGGTAGTCCGCGGCCTCGGGCCGGGGGTGCGGGCGATCGATCATCCGGAAGGCCACCCAGTCACGGAGTGCGGGGTTCTTGTGCGTGATGTCGGTACGAACCCGGAGCACCATCTCGCCGGCCGAGTAGTCGCCGTCGACCATCGCCTCGAACTCCTCACGCGTCCGTTCGGCGTCCTTGTCGCGGTGCGGACAGGATTCGCCCGCGTTCTTCAGATCCGAGAACTCGCCTTGTGGACAGGAGCAGGTGTAGGCACCACCCAGGTCGATCAACTCACGGGCGTGATCGTAGTAGGTTTCGAGGCGGTCGCTCGCGCGTAGCACCTCGTCGGGTTCGAAGCCGAGGTACTCGATGGCGTCGAGGATGGCGTCGTAGGCGTCGAGGTCCGGGCGCTTGGTCTCGGGATCGGTGTCGTCGAACCGGCAGATGAAGCGGCCGTCGTATCGCTCCTTGTACGTCCCGATCACCGCCGGCATCCGGGCATGGCCGAGGTGCCACGGGCCGTTCGGATTGGGTGCCGCACGCATGACGACACCCACGTCGTCGTCGACGTTGGGCAGGTCCGGCAACGGGTGCTCGTCATCCTCTTCTTCGGCCTCCAGTTCTTCCAGTTCCTCGGGCGCGAGTTCTTCGAGTTCGGCGCGTCGCTCCGCGGGCGAGAGGTCGTTCACCTCGGCGACGACGCCGCCGACGACGCCGGGAATCTCGTCGGCGTGCGGGCGGAAGTTGGGGTTCTCGCCCATCAACGGTCCCATGACCGCGCCCACGTCCGCGTCGCTGTCGTACTTCACCGCGTTGAGGAGTGCGTGCGTCCGCGCCGCTCGCTCGACGCGTTCGCGCAGTGCTTCGTCCATTACGCGTCAGTTCCGGCCGGCGGGTAAAAACTGGCGTGGATCGGAACCCACGGGTAGGGGTACGGGTCATGTTAGCATCCGACATACAAGAACGTTTCGTGCCGTGATCGGCCGGCGAGGGATTGGTAGTTCCTTTATCAGGTTCGGAGACGACTGACGAACGATGGAGACCACACCCGGGACGGGCGACGAGAACGCGAATCGGAGCGGCGAGGCGCCGGAGACCGTTGCACAACCGGGGACGGCGACCGACGAAACGTCGGTCACCGAGGAAGGGACGGAGCTGGAGCGGTCGATCGGGCTGACCGGCGGACTCTCTATCGGCATCGGGACGATGATCGGCGCAGGTATCTTTGTCTTCCCGGGGCTGGCGGCCGGACGGGCTGGTCCCGCGGCCGCGGGATCGTTCGCCATCGGCGCGTTCATCGCCCTGCTCGTTGCCTTACCCGCCTCGGAACTGGCGACGGCGATGCCGAAGTCGGGCGGTGGCTACTACTTCATCTCGCGAGCACTCGGTGCGCTCCCGGGCGCCATCGTCGGGATCAGCATCTGGCTCGGCCTGGTGTTCGCGACGGCATTCTACCTCGTCGGCTTCGGCAACTACGCCGCGGCGGTGCTGGCGGAGGCTGGCGTGTCGCTCGGCGGTGCCAGCGTCGTCGTGCCGCTGGCGCTCGTGTTCGGCGTCCTGCTCACGGGACTGAACCTCTTCGGCACCGAGAACGCAGCGAAACTCCAGAACTACGTCGTCGGCCTCCTGCTCACGATACTGGTCCTCTTTCTCGGTTACGGCGGCCTCGACGCACTCGGCGTGTTCGGTAGTGCCAGCACGCCGGAGCGGTTCATGCCCTTCGGGCCGCTGCCGATGTTCACCACCGCCGCGCTGGTGTTTACCTCCTATCTCGGGTTCGCACAGGTCGCCACCGTCGCCGGCGACATCAAACAGCCGGGGCGGAACCTCCCGCTGGCGATGATCGGATCAGTGCTGATCGTCGGGATACTGTACGTCGCGACGATCTTCGTCGCCACGAGCGCCTTCGGGAGCATCGCGCTGTCGAACTTCGGCGAGACGGCCATCGTCGAGGTGGCCCGCGCCTTCGTCGGCCGCTTCGGCGCCGTCGCTATCCTCCTCACCGGGTTACTGGCGACCATCTCCAGCGCGAACGCGTCGATACTCTCGACATCTCGGGCCGTCTTCGCGGTGAGCAAGGACGCCATCCTGCCGAGGGTGGCCAGCCGTATGAACCTGAAGTACGGCACGCCACACGTTGCCCTCGCGATGGGTGGCGGGCCGACGCTGGCCCTGGTCGCTCTCGGTGAGGTGGAGGTGCTCGCGGAAGTCGCCTCCTTCCTCCATCTCGTCATGTACGGTCTGATCTGCGTAGCGCTGGTCGCGATTCGCCGGAACGAGCCCGCGTGGTACGACCCCGACTTCCGGGTGCCGGTCTACCCGCTCGTGGCCGTCCCCGGCGCCATCGCCAGTTTCGGGTTGATCGCGTTCATGCAACCGGCCTCGCAAATAATCGGTGTCGCCATCATGCTCGCAGCCGCCGGGTGGTACAAGTACTACGCGAGAGACGTGTCGCTCAAGGGAGTACTGTAGATGAGCGACGACCTCACCATCCGAGAGCCACCGAAGATACTCGTCCCGATTCAGGTGCTAGAGGGGCAAACCCTCCCGGAGACGCTGGTCGAGTTCCTCGCGCCGGCGAGCGTGGTCGTTCTCGGCTATCACGTTCTGCCGGAGCAGACGCCGACCGAACAGGCCAGTATGCAGTTCGAGGAGCGGGCCCAGACTGCCGTCGACGACATCGCCTACGCCTTCCACGAGGCGGGACGCGAGGTGGAGACACGGGTGGCCTTCACCCACGATCGCGATCAGACCGTCGCGCGCGTCGCCGCCGACGTGGGGGCTACGGCCACGCTACTGCCGAATCCGGTCGGTGAAATCGACGATCTCCTCGTCGCCGTCCGTGGCGCCATCGACATCGACCGACTGGCCGACCTCGTCTCGACGCTCGTCGGGTCGAACGACCGCCGCGTGACCGTGTGGGGCGTGGCGCCGAGCGATAGCGAGTTCGATGCCGAGGCGGGAGTCGCCGCGGCCCGGGAGACACTCCTCGACCGAGGTGTCGCCGCCCACCGGATCACGACGGAGGTGTCGGCGTCGGCACGCCCCGTCGCCGACATCGTCGGCCGCACCGACGAGTTCGACGTGATCGTTATGGGCGAGAGCGATGAGAGCCTGTCGTCGCTGCTGTTCGGTGACGAGACCGAACGGGTCGCGGAGGGCGCCATCGCCCCGGTGCTGGTCGTCCGGAAGCGCTCGGACCGATCCACAAGCGGTTAGTCGGTCGGGCGGGACGGACGGGTATGAAACGCGCACGCATCGCAGTGGACGGAGAGATTCACGCCGGCGAGTATCGTGACGGCGTCGTCGAAACCGAGGACGAGGCGTTCGTCGTCGGCGAGGACGGCCACCTCGCACCGCCGTGTGAGCCGTCGGCGCTCTACTGTGTCGGCCGGAACTTCGCCGAGACGCTCGATCAGATGGAGTACGACGTGCCGGACCAGCCGGCCTTCTTCATCAAGCCACCCGCGTCGATCGTCGCCCACGAGGAACCGATCCCCTACCCCACCTTCTCCGACGAGGTGACGTACGCGGGCGAACTCTGTGCCGTGATCGACGAGCGGTGTCACCGCCTCGACCCCGAGGAGGTGCCAGAGGTGATCCGCGGCTACACCATCATGAACGACGTGGACGCCCTCGATCAGCCGGGTCGCACGGCGCGGAAGGCCTTCGACGGCTCCGGCCCCCTCGGCCCGTGGATCGAGACGGATCTCGACCCCCACGGCATCGACATGTACACCGACATCAACGGTGAGCGACGACAGGAGGCGAACACCGAACTGATGCTGTTCGACCCCTACGACATCGTCTCCTTCCTCTCCGAACGGTTCACCTTCCGCCCGGGCGACGTGATCGCGTTCGGAAGCCCTGCCAACCCCGGCGTGATCGAACCCGGCGACACGGTGGAGATCACCTACGAGGGTGTCGGAACGCTTCGAAACGACGTGGCGCCGCCAGAACGCTAACCCACCTGATTCTCCAGCCCCTCCGTCTCGTCCGTCTCCTCGATCCGCCGGATATTCGTCGCGAGGATGTCCGCGAGGCGGTCGTAGTATTTCGGCGTGTTGCCGGCGTTGTGGGGCGTGATCTGGACGTTCTCGAACGACCAGAGCGGATGATCGGCAGGGAGGGGTTCGGGATCGGTCACGTCCAGCGTGGCGGCGCGGATGTCGTCGTCGCGGAGCGCGGTCACGAGGTCGTCGGTGTCGACGACGGGACCGCGCGCGACGTTGACGAGAAGGGCGTCGGTGCGCATGGAAGCGAGCGCGTCGGCGTCGATCAACCCTCTGGTGGTGTCGGTGAGCGGGCAGGCGAGGATCACGTAGTCAGCGCGGGCGAGGGCGCGATGGACCTCGTCGAAGCCGACCACCTCGTCGGTCGGGCCGCCTTTCTCCGGCGTGTACCGGACGCCGACCGTCTCGACGCCGAAGGCGTCCAGTCGCTCGACGAGCGCCTCGCCGATGGCACCGAGACCGACGACGGCGGCCGTGCTCCCGTGGAGTTCGCGGACGGGATAGGCCTGCCAGCGGTTGCGCTCCTGGTTCTCCCAGGCCTGCCGAAACTGGCGTTCGTGGGCGACGAGCGCACCGATCACGTACTCGGAGATGTTGGGGCCGTGGACGCCGGCGGCGTTGGTGACGGCGACGCCGGCGTCGGCGAACGCGTCGATGTCGAGGTGTCCCGTGCCCGCGTAGGTGCAGGCGAACAGCTCGAGATTTCGGGCGGCGTCCAGCCACTCGGCGTCGAAGTCGATGCCGGTGACGACGCGCGCGCGCTCGATCAGATCACGCTCTTCGGTGGGTGTGGTCGCGACGACCACCTCGTGGTCGGGGAGCCGGTCGCGGAGTTTCGCCCCGTACGACGCGGGAGGCATACCGTGGACCTTCTGTCGCAAGACGACGATGTCCGGATCGGTCATGTCCGGGGATGCAGCCGCCTTCGTTAAAGAGGCTACGAGGGCGGTGCCGACCGCCGCGTTCCGGGCCATTAATACCCCCGCCCGTTCGGAGATAGAGTATGGAACACGTGGACGTGGCCGTCGTCGGCGGCGGGCCGGCCGGCGCCTCGGCGGCGCACGGGGCCGCCGAAGCCGGCGCGTCCGCACTCGTCTTCGAGAAGGGCGTCCCCCGGGCCGACCGCGGGGGGCTCGGCCCCGACTCGACCGACGCGGCCGGCATCCTCGACTACTGGGTCGACATCATGGGCATCCATCCCGACGAGTTCCCCGACGACGTCCTGCTGTCGGAGCTCGACCGCGCGACGTTCGTCGGGCCATCGGAGACTTGTGTCCTGCGAAGCACGGGCATCGACTCCTCGTACGACGCCTTCGGCTACACCTTCCACCGGGCGAAGTTCGACGACTGGCTCCGGGAACGTGCCGAGGACGCCGGGGCCGACTACCGCGTCGGCGTGAGCGTCAAAGACGTGGAGACGGACCTCGACGGCGATCCACGACACACCCTCCGACTCGCTAGCGGCGACGCCGTCGGCGCCGACTACCTGATCCTCGCGGACGGGCCACAGCGAACCGTCACCAACCGCGTGCTTGATCGGTTCCTCTCCGACCCCGTCACCGATCACCTCGGGACGACGACGGCCAACCACATCGCGTACCAGGAACACCGACGCCTCCCCGCCGCCGTCGCGGAGGACCTCCGCGGCTCGATCACGTTCTGGTGGGGCTACATCCCCGGCCACACCGCCTACCCGTGGATCTTCCCGAACGACGACGACGTGGCCCGCATCGGGCTGACGATGCCCATCGGCCTCGACGTCGACGACGTGGGCGACCGCGACGCGTACGCCCTCCTCCGTCCGGAGGACGAAACGATTCCGAGCGGGAGCGAGTATCTCCAGCGCCTCCTCGAACACGAATACGGCGACGAGTACGACGTGCCCAGCGACTTCCCCCTCGTCGAGGGTCGGGGCAAGTCGAACGGGACGGAGACGTACCCCATCTCCTCGACCCGACCCGTCGACTCGCCGGTCGAGGCGGACATCGCCGTCGTTGGCGGCGCCATGGGTACCACCTCGGCGTTCCACGAGGGCGGCGACCACGTCGCCGTCCGCACCGGACGGATCGCGGGCGAACTCGCCGGGCGTGGCGACCTCTCGGGGTACAACGCCGCCTGGAAGGACGCCATCGGCGACGAGATTCTGCGGAACGTGACGATGGCCGACATGGTTCAGGACTACGGGCCGAAGGACTGGGATCACATCTTCCGAACCGCCCGGAAGATGCTCGCCAAGGAGGAGGGCTACCGGATGTTCGAGCGGAAGTTCGCGGCCGGATTGGACGCGATCAAACTCCTCCTCAGTTACCGGTGGAACAAGCGTCGCCACCGGGACTACGTGAACATCCACGAGTCCGACTACGTCTACTAGGCGTCGGGACAGTCACTCCGAATCGGGCGAACGACCGCCGGCCGCGACGAGCGGTCGTCCGCAAGGGGTTAACCCCTGTGGACCGTACGCCCGTGTGCGTGCCTCTAGTCCCCGCCCGAGTACGCCCGTCAGGGCGCGATGACCGCGCGGAGAACCCGGGCACGTAACAGCGAAACGTGACGCCGTCTCACGCACCCGACGGCCGCCCGGCACGAGGGTTAGCCGGCCGACACGGCACGCCGCCAGGGATGAGGCCGGACGTTAGTGTTCCGGGCGTACACTACGACCTTTTACGACGGTCGTTCGCTTCGCTCACTCCCTTGTAAAAGCTCGATCAAAAGCACTCCTCGCTCCAGCGCGCCTTCGGCGCTTAGTCGCTCGTCGGCCTCGCGCTCACATCCGTTCGCGCGAGTGAATCGGCGACCTGCCGGGTCCTTCGGATCACTCGGTCGCCGAACGATTGCCAAATCTACTTCCACCAGGTCTACTAGTAGAAACTCATACGGTAGAGTTCCGGGTGTGCACTTTTGCCCGCGCAGTCACTTGTGGAGCCACTCGTACCACTCGTCGAGATCGACGAGCTCGTTCTTGATACCTGTCGAGCCGTACTGATTGAAGATCCCATCTACCGTTCGAGCAAGCCCCTCGGGGTCGTTGTCGGGGAGTTTCTGGTCGTAGTACAGCAGCATCCCAGCATGATCGTGAGTTCGGTGAAGCGGTTCGAAATCCTTGGCGTTGTTCGTGAGCAAGACGACGGTCTCATCGGCACACCACTGGAGGAGTTCGACATCGTTCGTGTGTTCTCCGAACCGGTCTTTCGCTTGAACGACATCGTATCCGCGTTCGTAGAGCAGTCGCTCGAAGATCCGACCGACGTGTTCATCCAGAAGAATCCGCTCCTCCGTCACTGGATAGGCTCTTTTGGCTTCAGCGAGGACTCACGGACGCGCTCGAACGCGTCTTCGTTCTCTCGTTCGAGGGCCCGCATCTCCTCGACGTGATCGTAGTAGTACGAGAGTGCCTTGTAGACCTCTGCGAGAGAGAGATCGAGCTGGTCAGCCACGTACGCGGGCGACTGACCAGTGTCTATCACCCGTGCGGCCACGTGACGGACGCCGATTCTCGTCTCGTCGATGCGGGGTTCCCCGCCGAGCACGTCGTCGTCACGCGTGATCGTCATACAACCGTATAGGGCCGCCTTCGTTTATACGTCTTTGGCGTAGCTCCCTATCACACCGGTTTCACTTCCACCGGCTACTAGTAGTTTCTCGCCCGGTAGTGTTCCGGGCGTACACTTCGACCTTTTACAATGACCGACGTGTGTCAGAACCGAGATTCGTTTGGTGGGCGTGAGGAACTCGATCCGTGGATTTGAACAAATATGTCGATTTTGCGAATTTGAGCGCCTCAGATCGGCCAATACACTTTCGCCAAGCCTACTAGTAGAAACTCGGCCGGCGTAGACTACGACCTTTTGTAGCGCTCGCTACGCTCGCTTGCCAAATTCGCCGCGCTGTCATCCACGATACAGAACCCGAACAGCGATCACAGTCCTCATACTGGCGGCTGTAACTGTTTCAAGATATTCGCCACCCCGAAATGACGAATATCTTGATTGACTTACAGCCGGCAGTATCAGTCCGCCTCTACTGATAGTGATTAGTGTGAGTCATTTCCGGTGGTTCGCCGACGCTTGGCGAACCACCGGTAAACAGTCACACTGATCACTACGAATCGGACCATTCGAGGGTTGTACGAAGATTCGATAGCTGGACGCGAACGGCTTAATGAGTCCGTATTCACCATCCGATCGTAATGTCACTGAACGACGTTCGCAACGAGAGCGGTTCCGGAACCGGAGGAACGTAATCATGCGAATCCCAGTCCCCACTAACAAACTCGTCGCGTTCACCCTCGCTGGCGCACTCTTGACTACGGTCGTCGCCGGCGGCCTCGCGTTCCCGGGTCTCGGACTCACCTCTCCCGGCGATACAGCTAGCGCACCGACTGGCGCGAACGCATCCGGACAACAGGTCGCAGCGGACGCCCCCACCCCAAACCAGGACTTCACTCCCGCTGTCCAAACTCAATCCGGCTACGAAGAGGAGGAACACGAAGAGGAGGAACACGAAGAGGAGGAACACGAGAGTGAAGAAGACGACGAACACGAGGAAGACGACGAACACGAAGAAGGCGAGGAATAACTCACGATGAAGGCACGTCTCGCATCGGCTTACGAGCGCCTCGGCGAGGAAATCCGGACATTCCGCTGCTGTGATACTGACTTCCGGGTTCAGGCGGCCGGACTGCGAGCCAGCCATGCAGTATCTGCGGCCCGCCGCACCGCGAAAACCCTCGAAGGGCAACTCGACGCGTTCGACGAGACCAGCGCCGTGAGCGAACTCAACGACGACGGAGCCGTCAGGAACGAACACGTCGCACGCCTGGTGCGTCGTGGCCTCGAATACTACGACCGCACCGACCGCGTGTTCGACATCCATCAGGGCCGCGTCGAACACGACCTCAAGGAGTTCGTGCGTGGCACCCGAGAGTCGCTCCCCGAAACGTTCGAGACGGGCACGGTCACCGTCGATGACGACCACGTACGGACGAGCGTTCCGCTCGATCTCAACGGCCTCGCCAAGGGCTACGTCGTCGATCGCGCCGCCGCAACACTCGACGGTGTCGGCCGCCGTGGATTCGTCAGTGGCGGCGGTGACATGTCGCCGCCGACGGGTCCAGTCGCTATCGAGAGTCCGTACGGCGACGACACACCGCTGAAAACGCTGGACACCGACTGGGCGGTCGCTACCTCGGGCGGCTACCGGCGCGAGCGGAGCGGGACGGACCACATCTACGACCCAACCGCAGAACGGCTCGGCTCCCGACACGAGTCCGTCACCGTCGTCGCTGAGCGCGACTGTGCGGAGGCCGACGCCGTTGCGACGACGTTGGCGGCGCTCCCGCTCGGTGAGGCCGAGTCACTCGCCGAAGAATGGCCCCATTTAGAGGCCCTCATCGTTCACAACGGCGTCTTCCACACGACCGAGAACTTCACAGATCATGTCTTGGACACATAAGCAACGCATCTCCGTCGTTGCACTCGTGCTTCTGGTTGTATCGGTGCCGATGCTCTGGCAGGTGAACGACGTTCGGGCCGACTACGCGACCGAAGAGAAACGGAGCGATCTCGTCAATCAGACGGTGACGACACGGCAGGTGCCCACTGACTACGACGGGGATGGGATCGGCGATTCGACCGACAAGTGCCCGACGCGGCCGGAAAGCGAGAACGGGTTTCAGGATACGGACGGGTGTCCAGACGTGGTGGCGACGACGGGGGCGTCGTAATGTCGCAACTCGTCTGGCTGTTGGACCGTGGTGCAGCACTCGTGGCCTATCCATCGCTGTATCTGGCGGTTCTCACGGGGATTTTCTACAACACGGAAATGTTCGGCATCCTTCACGAGGGCGCCCGTCGTATCCACGTCGAACTCTCGGTGTTTGCGATGCTTGTCACGCTTCTCCACGCCGGCCTCGGAATCGTGGACGCGTGGTTCGTCCTCTCTGGGCAAGCACCCGCCCCAGCGTACTCGATGTCGTACTTCCTCGGTGGCGTCGTGGTCGGAGTTGGGGCTCTCCTTATGCTCGTCGTGGCCGTGCTCGGATTCACCGATGCCAAGCGGTTCGACCAACCCTGGGGGCCCCGCGCCGTACACGGCTTCGCCTACGGCGGGTTCGTATTCGGGACGATTCACGCCGCCGCTATCGGCACCGACATCGCGGGCCTGGTCGTTCCGTTGCTCGGTCCCTCGGTGATGTTTCTCGTGTACGTACTCCTCCTCAGAGTTCTGGTGCTCCGGGGTGGAGTCCCGTCCGTTTCGCCTGGTTAATAGTTGTCCCAGAGGCCGAGGAGCCGGTCGACGACGCGATCGGTGAACGATTGCCGATGAACCGTGTAGAGGTATTTGACGCGGTCCGGGTGTGTCACCTCGTAGACGACGCTCCGTCCGTCTCGTTCTTTGGTGACGAGGTTGGCGTCAGCGAGTTCTGAAAGGTGCCAGGAGATGGTCGATTGGGCCTTGTCGAGGCGGCCACTCAGATCGGTTGTCGAGAGTGGGCCGTCAGCGAGCAGGTGCGCGAGAATCCGGCGGCTGTACTCGCGGCGCAGAGCGTTCATCACCGTCTGCTCCACCTCGTCGAAGTCCGCAGCAGGATAGTACCGCGTGTACTTGCCGTCGTCAGAAATGTCGATCAGGTCGTCGTCGGCAAGTTCTCGGAGGTGGTACTGGAGCGTCCCCTGCGCGTACGAGAGTGCCTCCAGAAGGGCACGAAAATGAATCCCTGGGGAGTCGGCGATCTCCTGGTAGATGGCCCGTCGTGAGTCTAACTCGATATCGGCGTCAGTCATTGCTCAGTCTCGCGTCAACGCGACGAAAAATGTCAGCAGGCCGACGAGAATGAGGAGTGCACTCCCGTGTTCGAGTAATTCGACCGTTCCCGCGCCGAGATACGGGAGCAGTGGATATTCGAGGAAGACGACGAGTCCGTAGAGGGCGAACATCGCGTATCCAGTCGTGACGATGCCCATCCGACGGTCGCGTTCACGGCGCCACGCGAGATAGCTCAGCACGCTGAGTGCGCCCGCCACGAGGAAGATACCGAGACTGACGTACTGTTCGAGAAGCGTCGCAATCGTCATATCTCAGGGGGGTGAATCGGGGTCTCCAGCGACCGAATAGTCCGCGACATATCCGAATCAACGGGTGGATGGTGGAAAACGATTGGCGTCCAATCGTCGAATTGACGAGGTGGACGCGTGAACGCCACCGGTGGCCGATAGGTGTCGCGTGCGGGAACCCAACAGATATACCCTCACGTCCGGTAAGGCAGGCCATGAGCCATCGGAGCCTGGAGTCGCGGACGCGCCGGAGAGACGCAGTCGGGGGAGAAACCGAGAGCGATCGGATCGAGGAACGATAACATGCCGTGGGGAGTCAACACGGAGTTCACCGAGGAGGAGGGACCGGAAGTAGAGATCGACGAGGACCAAGAGAAAGTCGAGCGAAGCGAGGAGGGGTCCGAAACCACACAGGACTTCGACATCGACGAAGCGATCTCGAATCTGGGCTGAACGGGTCGATCGTTCGTCGTTCGGCCGTTCGAAACCGTCAGTGGGAGCGTCCCGAAGTAGTCAGTTGTCGCCAGTTTCACGGGGCCGACTCCTGATTTCCACTGGGAACCGACGCGGAAACGAACGAAACGGCGCCGAGAGCAACACCCGCCGCTCGTGAGAATCGGCCACCGATCTTAACCCGGGAGCGGTACTTAATTGTCCATGGCCCAATCGCTCGCCGAACGTGAGGATTTTCGCTCGCTGGTGGACCACCTCGACGGGGTGACGATCTGGATCGTCTCCGAACCGGGAGCGTTCGAGTACGTCAGCGACGGCTTCGAAGATATCTGGGGATTTCCGGCGGACGAAATCGAGGGCGACGTTGGTCGCTTGATAGAGAGCATTCATCCGGACGACCGGTCGAGAGTGGCGTCGACCATCCGGAAATCACAGGCCGGCCGGGTATCGGAGGCGTCGTACGAGGCACGTATCGTCCGTCCCGACGGTGAGGTTCGATGGGGACTCACGCGGCAGTTCCCGATCCGGGACGACGACGACAACCTCGAGAGGATCGCCGGCGTGACGACGGATATCACGACGGAGAAGCGACGGGAGCAGGAACTCGAAGCGCTAAATCGGATCGTTCGACACGACATTCGGAACGACATGAGCGTCATTCTCGGGTGGGCGGAGACGCTCGAAGACCGGATCGACGGTGACGACGAGCCGCTACGACACATTCTGAACGCGGGACGACACGTCGTCGAACTGACCGAGGTCGCTCGGGACTACGTCGAGACCATCGTGAACGACGGCGATATCGACGCGAAACCGGTTTCGCTCTCGAAGGCACTCGGCGAAGAGCTATCGCTTCGAAGGGAGGCCTATCCAGCGGCCGACATCAGCCTCGTGGGGGAGCTTCCCGATGTCGACGTGATGGCAAACGAGATGCTCGGTTCGGTGTTCCGAAACCTGCTGAACAACGCGGTCCAGCACAACGACAAAGAGACGCCCGTGGTCGAGGTCGACTGCGAAGTACACGAGGAGGACACGGTCGTCCGTATCGCGGACAACGGGCCGGGCGTGCCCGACGAGCAGAAAGAGCAGATCTTCGAGAAAGAACAGAAGGGGATCGGCAGTTCGGGGACGGGAATGGGACTCTATCTCGTCCGGACGCTGGTCGAAGGATACGGCGGCGACGTTCAAATCGAGGATAGCGAACCCACGGGGAGCGTCTTCACCGTTCGATTACCCAACGCGAACTGACGTTTCCGGGTGCGGTGGTCGCACGGTGGGAGAGAAAACTATAGTAGCGTTTGGAACTGTTTGCACACCTGATCGAACGCAGTCCGGCGATCAGGTGTGCAATGACTTACAAAGGCTACTATAGCCGAGGGGGTCGGCGTGGTTAGCCGAGGTGGGACGAGGTCGTAGTGAACCGCCGCTCGAAGTCGCGGAACGCTCCTACGTTATCCCGCCCAGCGGGTCAGTCACCTGTCTCGACCGTCTCCGCCCGCGGAACCGTCACGTCCGGCAGCCCCGCTTCGATCTCCTCGCGCCGATCCTCGAACGTCCCGGGGAGCACGAGCCGACCGCCGAGCTCGGCGAGTGGTTCGTCGCTGGTGTACCCCGGACCGCTCGTGGCGAGCTCGAACAGCACGCCGCCGTGTTCCCGAAAGTAGACCGAACGGAACCAGTGGCGGTCGATCTGCTGGGTGGGGTTCAACCCGCGAGACCGAACGGCGCTTCGCATCCCCGTCTGATCCTCGTCGGTCGGCGTCTGGAAGGCGACGTGGTGGACCGTCCCGTGACCCTGTCGGCCGCCCTCGACGGTGGGGAGCACGTCGACGTACTGACCGACGGAACCGGCGGCGGCAAAGCGGGTTCGCTTGTCACCGGGCGTATCGCCCGGTGTCTGTTCGGTCCCGACCTCCTCCAGTCCCATCGTCCGAAGCAGTTCCATCGTCGGCTGTGGGTCCGCGAGCCAGAGCGTCACGGAGTGGAAACCGCGGATGGCGGCCGACTCGGGGACGAACTCGGTCCACGGAACGGTCGGGTCGTCGTCCGGAATCTCGACTTCGACCAGTTCGACTGGGAGTCCGTCCGGGTCGGTGAAGGGGAGGACGGTTTCCGCTCGCGGCTCGTCGCCGCTCGCGCTCTCCGAGGCGCTCCGCGCCTCGCCGCCGAACCGTTCGATTCGGTCGCCGTAGGAGACGCCGTACTCGTCGAATCGCTCCTCCCAGTAGTCCAGACTACCCTCGGGGACGCGGAAGGCGGTCCGGGAGACCTGCCCGCTCCCGACTTTCCCGCGCGGGAGGTCAGTCCACGGGAAGAAGGTCATGCTCGTGCCGGGTGTCCCCTCCGCGTCCGCGAAAAAGAAGTGATAGGTGCTGGGGTCGTCCTGGTTGATCGAGCGCTTGACGAGCCGGAGGCCGAGCGTCTCGACCCAGAAGTCCAGATTGCGCTGTGGGTCGCCAGCGATACAGGTGACGTGGTGAATGCCCGGTGTGGGTGTCGGAGCGGCCATAGGCGAGTTACGTGGTGGAGGAACTTGAATACGCGCTGACGTGCGTGTTACCGGGTGACAGCGGCGCCGCTACGGCCTACTGCGGGCGCTCCCGGCCGGCGATGGCCTGCTGGAGGACGTGTCCGAGGAAGCCGACGCCGGGCACGGCGAAGACGGACGCGTGAACCCACGGATCGTAGGTGATCGCGGCGGGTTTCGTGGTGAGGAAGGCGCCGTAGACGACGAGCATGACGACGATCCAAAGGACGGTGATGACGAGAAACGGGACGGCGTTGCGAACCGCGTCGGTGACTGACGTGCGCAGAGCCATATCGACACGTGCCGCCGCACCGAATTAAAAGACGGCATCAGCGCTCGACGAGACGAAACATCGTGCCGGGTTCCATCCGGGTGGTCATGCCCATGCGACGCGGCGGGTCGCCACCGTCGTCACCAGGGCGCGCGAGGTGGTAGGCGCGGCCGATGGTGGCGAGAGCGAGCTGTGCCTCGATCAGCGCGAACTGACGGCCGATACAGCGCCGGGGACCGCCGCCGAAGGGCGCGTAGGCGAAATCCGGAAGGCGTTCGCGGAGGTCCGACATCCAGCGGCCGGGGCGGAACGCCGACGGCTCGTCGTAGAAGCGTGGGTCGCGATGGACCTGATCGACGGTGAGCCACGTCAGCGACCCCTCGGGGATGCGGTAGCCATCGATCGTCACGTCGGTCGCCGCCTCACGAGGGATCGTGTACACTGGCGGGTAGAGCCGGAGTGTCTCGGTGACGATGCGTTCGGTCACGTCGAGAGCGTCGAGGTCGGCGACCGTCGGCGGGCCGTCGAGGGCGTCGACTTCGGCGTGGAAGCGCTCCCGCACGGCCGGCTGCGTCGCCAGCGCGTAGAAGGCGAAAGCGATGGCCGTCGCGGTGGTGTCGTGACCGGCGAAGATCATCGTCACCACCTGATCGCGGAGGCGTTCGTCGCTCAGTGCCTCGCCCCCGATGCCAGCCTCGCGGAGGCCGACGAGCAGGGAGAGGAGGTCGTCGGCGTCGGCCGGGTTGGCCGCGGGGCCGTCGGCCGTCGCGTCGAGCAGCCGCTGGGCGACCCGTTGGAGGTGGCGTTTTCCGCGCTTGAATCGCCAGCGGGCGAGCGTCGGCACCCACGTCGGCAGCGGATACGAGGTTGGCGTGAACCAGTGCTGGAGGCGGTCTGCCGCGGTTCGGATCTCCGCGTCGCCCCCGAGTTCGAGTTCCCGACCGAACAGCGTCTCGAACAGTACGTCGAGGGTCAGGTGGCTGGCCTCCGCGGCGAGGTCGATTCGGCTCTCGGGGTCCCAGTGATCCCGGCGTCGGCGTATCTGTTCGACCATGCCGTCGGCGTACTCGACGATGCGGTCCCGCGCGAACGGCGGTTGGAGCGCCTCCCGAAGTCGGCGCCACGCCTCCCCTTCGGCAGCGACGAGTCCTCCCTCGAACGCGATTCGGAAGTCGTCGGACTTCCGGAAGTCGTCGCGGTCGCTCAGGAGCACCTGATCGAAATGGTCGGGATGGCCGAGATGGAACACGTCGCCGGGGCCGAGGAGTTTGATCCGAACCAGATCGTGATTGGCCATCGCCCGATCCCGGAAGTCGAACACGTCGCGCATCGAGTGGACGGTGTGGAAAAGAGGGTGGCCGACGGTCGACGGATAGGGTGGAAGCGGCCGCTCGCCGAGTCGGGCCGCGGCGCGGTCCTCGGTCCCCATGGGACGGGAATGCGATTTCTGTCCCTTAGGTCTTCGGGGCTCAGTCGAGCGATTTCATCCCAAAATCAAAGTGCCGGCTCCGTGGGAAATCCGACGATGGAGTACAACACGACGTCGCTGTGGGTGAGTCGGATCGTCGATTGGGGGTCTCGGTACGTCGGCCGACCGTCCGTCGCCGCGCTCGTAACCATGGGATGGATTCCGATCGCGTGTACGGTCGTCGCTATCGACCTTTCGGAGGCGTCGACGGCCTTCGTCGTGGGACAGACGCTCGCTTGCTTGATGGTGGTGCCGGCCCCCTTCGACGTGTGGTACTACGACGAGCGTCTCCTGCCGACGTTTTTCGACGACATCGAACTCATCACCACCGAGGACGACTACGGTACCCTCCGGGAACTCGCCGAACGGTACGACACCTACTACTCTCGGTACTGGTGGGCGAGCACGGCCGTCTGGGTCGTCCTCGTTCTCCTCGTGTTCGTCATCGGGCAGAGCTACTTCCGGGCGCAGGGGATCACCACGGTCGTCGAACGGGGTGCGTACCTCGGGTTCTTCTGTTACTGGTTGGTGTTCGCCGGCCTCCGCTCCCACGGTGGTCTCGTTACTACCCTCGTGATCCGGTCGTTCGCGGAGGAGGTCTCCCTCGACGTCGACCCACTCCACCCCGATGGTCTGGGGGGACTCAGCACCGTCGGCACCTTCGCCATCCGGATGACGGTCATCACCTCACTGGGGTCGCTCGCGCTCCCACTCTCCTTCCAGATCGCGAACCACATCCAGTACGAATCCGTCGTCTACGTCGGTGTCGCGCTCTTCGTCCTGCTGGTCGCACTCAACTTCGTCTATCCGACTTACAAGGTGAACCGGCGGGCACAGGAACTCCGCGAGCGGATGCTCGATGTCCACCGCGAGCGCATCCGCAAACTCGAGGATCGACTCGCACTCCTGGCGAGGGAGGAGGAAGCGGACCTGCCGAACGACGACCTAGCCGAGACGAACGACGAACTGCTGGAACTGGAGATACGCCGGGCGCGACGGGAGTTCGAGGATTACCAGAGCGTCCAGCTGTACCCCCTCTCGATCGGTATCATCACCCGTCTAGTCAGTTCCCTCCTGCTGCCGATCCTCTTCATCCTGTTCGAACTGTTCATCACGGGATCGCTGTGATCGGGGGCTCAGATACCCTGCACCGCGTCGACGGTGCCGAGCGTTTCAAGGATCATCCAGCCCAGGAAACACAGATACAGGACGAGCAGGGCGTAGGCCTCGGCGTTCGTGAGTTCGAGATGCGTGCGGGTGACGACGACGAAGACGAGGGTGACGAAGGCGAGAAAGCCCATGAGGGGGATGGCAACGAGGAAGTTCACGGTAGCCGAACCCGCGAGGAGAACGCCGACGGGAATGGCGACGAGGAGGTTGAACGTGTTGCTCCCGAGAACGTTGGTGAGGCTAGTCACGTCCTCGTCGTCCGCGGCGGCGCGGACGCTGACGAACGTGTCCGGCAGACTCGTCGCAGCGGCGATGACGGTTACCCCCCACAGGAACGGCGGGGTGTCGAAGGTGGTGCCGAAATCGAGCACAGCGCGGACGATTCCTTCGACGCCGACGGCGATGACGAGCAGGGAGACGACGAGTAGTACCCACTCGCGGCGCAGGGCGATGTCGGGCGGGCGGCGGGCCGTGTGGTCCCGGGTGTCCTGATACTGGAGGAAGACGTAGATGCCGTAGGTGACGAGCGGAAGGAGGGCGAGCGTCGGGGTGAGAATCGCCGCTTCGTTCGTGCCGCCGGGCACGTACGTCGCCCCGAGGGCGAAGGTGAGAAAGAGCACGAGGACGCTGATGATGTAGAACTGAGCGTCCTTGTGGACGATGTCGCGGGTGGCCTCGAGTTCCTCACTGACGAGCGCCGAGACGGCCGGAATGACGAGCAGATTGAAGATGGCGCTCCCGACGATGGCGCCGACACCGAGGGAGAACTCGCCGTGGAGCAGGGTGCTGATGACGACGGAGCTGAGCTCCGGAAAGCTAGAGCCGACGGCGACGACAACGGCACCGTGGACGGCGGCGGGGAGACCGTAGTAGCCGCTGAGTCGCTCGGCGGATCGTTCGAGTCGTTCGCTCCCGACCCAGATGACGGCCGTCGAGACGAGTGCGAGGACGGCCGAGGCGACGAGCCCAAGCCCGATCATTGGTGGCGCATCGACACGGGGCGTCAAAGGGTTGCCCCTATAGTAGCGTTTGTAAGTCATTGCCCAGCCGATCGTACGCAATCTTGCGATCGGCTGTGCAAACAGTTCCAAACGCTACTATAGGCGAACGGCATAAGTGTCGAGCGCGGGAGCGATCGACCGTGTCCGACACGTGGCTCTACGGTTGGGGACTCGCTGCGATCGGTCTCGGCGGAGCCTCGCTCGTCGTTCCGCTGTACGTCGTCGAACTCGGCGGCGGGCCGATCACGCTGGGGGTTCTCGCGGCCGCTGCCGCGGCCGCGGGCGCTCCGGGCGCCCTCGTCGCCGGGCGACTCGCCGACCGCACTGGCCACCGACGGGGGTACGTCATCGGCGCCATCGGCGTCGTGGCCGCGGGTCTCGGCGTCGTCGCGGCGGTCGAATCAATCCCGGTCGTGCTCGTCGCCAACGCCGCCATCTGGTTCGCCTTCGCCGCGGCCACGCCCGTCCTCACGCTCCTCGCCGTCGTCGACGCGCCGGAAGCAGCGTGGAGCGACCGAATCGCCCGCCTCAACGAGTGGCAAGGCGTAGGCTGGGCGCTCGGGCTGTTCGTCGGTCTCCTCGTGATCGTCGGCGGCGAACGGCTGCTGGGGCTGGACGCGATCACCCTGCAACGGGCAGTCTGTCTCGTCTGTGCCGCCAGTGCGGGCGTCGGCGCCGGCGTCGCGATCCGAACGCTCCCGACCGATTCGAGCGTGAGCGCGGGCGCGTCGCCGGCACCGACGCCGACACCGCGCCGGCTCAGACGGGCACTTCGCGGTGCCGGCCGCTTCGGCGTCCGTGGCGCCGGCTTCCCGTTCACCCCGACGCGAATCGACGCACGCGGCCTCCGTCCACGGCGGTTCGTCCGACGGTTCACGCCCACGCTGGCGCTGTATTTCGTCGCCGTCGCTCTCGCCTTCGCCGGATTCGGCGCCTTCTTCGGCCCCTTGCCGGCCTATCTCGGGAACGTCGGCTTCGGTGACGATGTCGTCTTCGGCCTCTATCTCGCCTTGAACGTGGGCGCGGCCGTCTTCTTCGGCGTCACGGGGGTGCTCGTGGAGCGCTACGAGGTGACGCTGGTCCACGTTGGAGGCCTCGCCGTACGCGGGGTGACGCTCCCGGCTGTCGTGCTGTCGGGGGGTGTCCTCGCAGCCACCCTGCCGCTTTTCGTCGTCATCGGCCTCGCGTGGGCAGTGATCGCCGTCTCCGCGACCACCCTCGTCACGCACCTCGCACCACCGATCGTCCGCGGCGAGGCGCTCGGCGTCTACAGCGCACTCTCCACGGTGGCGAGCGGTGTCGGGAGCGTCGTGGGTGGGTGGCTCGCCGCGACGGGCTACGCCCGAGCGTTCGGCCTCGCTGGCGGGTTGATCGTCGGGAGCGTGGGCGTCGTGCTACTGCTTCATCGACGCGTCAGGGACGGATCAACGGCCGCGGAGCGGACGGTTTATTCCGCCGACCGCACAGAGTGAGGTATGGACACCTGGCAGCGACGGACGCTGCAGTACGTCGTGGTCCTCGGCGGGGTGATGTTCGGCTACGCCGCCGTCTACGACGCCGGAATGAGCGTCTTCGAGGGGTCGCCGATCAGCTACCTCCACGCGCTCCAAGTCGTCGTCGAGACGTTCACCACCACCGGCTTCGGCTCCGACGCGCCGTGGGCGACTCCCGAGATGAACGTCCTCGTCATCGTGATGGACCTGACGGGCGTGGTCCTCATCTTTCTCGCGCTGCCGGTGCTCGTCTTCCCGCTGTTCGAACAGGCCATCTCGACGACGGTGCCAACGGCAGCGAGCGCCGACCTAGAGAACCACGTCGTCATCTGCACGCTGACTCCACGTGGCGAGACGCTCGTCGACGAACTCGACTCGTGGGGCGTCGATCACCTGATCCTCGAACCCGATCGCGACCGGGCGAAGGATCTCTACGAGGAGGGATACACCGTGATCCACGCCGACCCCGAATCGGTCGACGGGATGGAGTCGGCCCGCCTCCCGCAGGCGCGATGTCTCGTCGCCGACGACTCCGACCCCGTCAACACGAGTATCGTCCTCACCGCGAAGGAAGTCGCCGAAGACGTCCGGACGGTGAGCGTCGTCGACAACCCCGAACGCGAGCGCTACCACCGGCTCGCCGGTACCGACGACGTGCTCTCGCCACGGGCGCTCCTCGGCGAAGGGCTCGCCTCCAAAGTGACGACGGGCATCTCGGCGGAGTTGGGTGAGGCCATCGAAATCGGCGAGGACTTCGAGGTGGCCGAACTGCCGATTCAGCGCGGGAGCGACCTCGTCGGACGAACCATCGCCGAGAGCGGCATCCGCGAGCGGGCCGGCGTGAACATCATCGGTGCGTGGTTCCGCGGTGAGTTCGAGAGCCCACCCTCGCCGGACGCGACACTCGACAACGGCACGGTGTTGCTGGTCACCGGTCACGAGGCGCAGCTCGAACGCCTCAAGGACATGACGACCTCCGACGTGCGCCGGTTCCGCCAGGGGCGGACGGTCGTCGTCGGCTACGGCGAGGTGGGGACAACCGTCTCCAGTGCACTGTCGACCGAGGATATCTCGAACGTCGTAGTCGATCTGGTCGAGAAACCAGGCGTCGACGTGGTGGGAGACGCGACCGATCCCGACGCGCTCTCGCGGGCGGGCATCGAGGACGCCCGCACCGTCATCCTCGCGATTCCGGACGACACACTCACGGAGTTCGCCATCCTCGTGATCCGGGATCTGAACCCGTCCATCGAGCTGATCGTCCGGGCGGAAGAGACCGAGAACGTCCAGAAGATGTACCGCGCGGGCGCCGACTACGTCCTCTCGCTCGCGACGATCAGCGGGCGGATGCTCGCCTCCACGATTCTGGCGGACGAGGAAGTGATCTCGCTGGACAAGCAAGTCGAGGTGGTCCGAACGCACGCGCCGGGACTCGTCGGCTGGACGCTCGGCGAAGCGAACGTGCGGGCGCGAACCGGGTGTACGGTCGTCGGCGTCGACCGCGACGGCGAGGTCATCACCGATCTCGGCGCCGAGTTCCGGATCAGAGATGGCGACGAACTCATCATCGCTGGCACCGACGAGGGGACGAACCAGTTCACCGAGATGATGAGCTACGGTAACGACTAGTCCATCGTCACGACGAGTTTGCCGAGCGTGTCCCGGTCCCGCATCGTCTCGAACGCGGCGGCTGTCTCCGCCAGCGGGAACGTCCGGTCGATCCGCGGATCGAGTTCACCGGCGGCGACGAGGTCGACGAGTCGCTCCAGATCCGCTTGCGTCCCCATCGTGCTCCCGATGACGCGCTTGTGGCCCCGGAACAGGTCGGCGATGTCGATCTCGGAAGTGGGACCGGCGGTCCGCCCGCAGACGACCATCCGTCCGCCGCGGCGCATGACATCGAGACCGAGGCCCGTGTAGACGCCACCGAGGTGGTTGATGACGGCGTCGGGCGTCCCGACAGCCGCGACGGCGTCGCGGAGCTGGTCGGGGTCGGTCCCCTCGACGACGTGGTCGGCACCGAGGTCGGTGAGCGTCTCCAGTTTCGAGGCGGACGACGAGGTGCCGATGCTGCGGACGCCGAGCACGTCGGCGAGCTGGACCGCGGCGACGCCGACGCCGCCGGTGGCACCGGGGACGAAAACGAGGTCGCCGGGTTCGACCTCCGCCCGTCGGAGCATGTGATAGGCGGTGAGATACGCCGTCGGGAGCGCCGCGGCAGTCGTGGTGTCGACGGCGTCGGGCAGGGGAATCAGCCGGTCGGCGTCGACACGGGCTTCCTCCGCGAGACCGCCGTGGTACAGCGAGTAGGACGCACAGAGGTTCTCCGGCCCCTCCCGACAGAACCGGCAGGTGCCACACGTCTCGTTCGGACAGAGGACGACGCGGTCGCCGGGGTCGACGCCGGTGACGCCGTCGCCAACGGTCCGCACGACGCCGGCCACGTCGAGACCGGTGACGAACGGGAGGTCGGTCGGGTCGATCATCGCCGACGCCCCGTTCAGAATCCAGAGGTCGTGGTGGTTGATGGAACACGCCTCGACGTCGACGACCGCCTCACCCGGGCCAGGGTCGGGCGTCGGTTGCTCCACGATATTCACGCCGTCCGGTCCGGTCAGATCGGTGAAAGCTGCGGCACGCATCGACCGCCCGTTCGGCCCGGGACGGGATAGGAATTGTCGTCCCTGCCGATAGCTGGGCACCGCTGGAGCCAGCGACCGGCAGTCGTGACTCGCGGTGATCCGTCGGCCGAATCGCTCGCCCGCCGTGGGAAACGCTAGCGAGCGTCTCCGATTATTTATCCGTGCGGCCCACCTATGATGTGTATGAGCGAGGAAACGGGGCGCCGGAATCTCCGGATGCCCGACGACGACGAGCTGTTTGCGGTCGTAACCGAACACAACGGTGGGAACCACGTCCGTGTCCGCTGTGAGGACGGCGAGAACCGGATGGGTCGCATCCCCGGCCGCATGAAGTACCGAACCTGGATCAACGAGGGCGACGTGGTCCTCGTCGAACCGTGGTCCTGGCAGGACGAGAAAGCGAACATCGAGTGGCGGTACTCGGGACAGGACGCCGACCAGCTGCGCCGCGAAGGCCACATCGACTGATACAGTTTATTGTAAGTCAGCACCGGTGGTTCGCAAAGACGGTCCAGCGAACCACCGGCACACAAGTACAAGAAACCGTACGATACGGGTCGCTGTAGGTCGTTTCCACCGATCGCCGCCCTCGTGGTCGGCCACCGGCGGTGAACAGTTACAACAGTGCGTACGATCGGTCCGCCGTTCTGCGCGTTCACACCCGGACCAGACGACTCAGCGTCGGCCGACGACGCGTACCGACTGACCGAATGGCGTTTTGAAGTCGTATTTTAGACAAATTACACCAGATATTCGAGCTATTGCAAAGTGAATGGCCGAAACAATTCGTAATAGTCGACCATAATCGCGGATAGACTGGCCCGATGCCAAACGTCTTTGTGTAACTGTCGGGTTGTGTGAGACATGGACCCGAACCCGGACCTCGACCGGTTCGATTCGCGCCGGTCGACGGTGTACGCACGAAACGGAATGGTGGCGACGAGCCAGCCACTCGCCGCGCAGGCGGGAGTGGCGGCGTTGCGCGAAGGCGGCAACGCCTTCGACGCGGCGGTGACGACGGCGGCGGCGTTGAACGTCGTCGAGCCGATGAGCACCGGCATCGGCGGCGACGCGTTCGCGCTCTATCGCACCGCTGACGGGAACGTGGGCGCGTTCCGGAGCTGTGGCGGCGCGCCAGCCGACGCGACGCTGTCGACCGTGCGCGAACGCGTAGCGGAGCGCTCGGGCGTCGATCCCGCCGGGGCGACGATGCCCGACGCCGGTCCGCTCGCGGTGACGGTGCCAGGAACCGTCCGCGGGTGGGACCGACTGCTCGCCGACCACGGCAACCGCTCGTTGGCGGCCGCCCTCGAACCGGCCATCGAGTACGCGACGGAGGGGTTCCCGGTCAGCGAGGTGATCGCCGACATGTGGACCGTCGCGGAGGCGCTGTTCACGGAGGCGGACGCCCGCGAAGAGTACTTACTCGACGGACAGGCGCCCGAACCCGGTGACGTGATGACGCTCCCCGACCTCGGCGGGACGCTCGCCACCATCGCGACGGACGGGGCCGACGCCTTCTACGAGGGGCCGCTGGCCGAACACATCGCCGAGGCGGTGCAGGATCGGGGCGGCCTACTCGCGGTCGACGATCTCACGGACTTCGAACCGGAGTACGTCGATCCCGTCTCGACCACCTACCGCGGCGCGGAGGTGTACGAACTCCCGCCGAACAACCAGGGACTGATCGCGCTGGAGGCGCTGAACGTCGCGGAGGAGCTGGACGCCGGCAGCTACGACTACGACTCCGCGGAGCGCGTTCACTACTTCGCCGAGTCGCTCAAGCGCGCCTTCCACGACGGCCACCACTACATCACCGATCCCGAGTTCGAGGACGTGCCGGCACTGGGGTCGAAATCCTACGCTGCCGACCGTGCGGCGACGGTGACCGAGCGGGCAGGATCGGTCTCCATCGGCGGCCCGGGCGCCCCACCAGAAGACAGCGACACGGTGCTGCTGACCGTGGCCGACGAGGAGGGGAACGTCGTCTCCTTCATCAACTCCATTTTCGGCCACTTCGGAAGTGGTGTGGTGGTGCCGGAGACGGGAATTACACTCCAGAACCGCGGAAGTTCGTTCTCGCTCGACCCGGATCACCCCAACCGGATCGAACCGGGGAAGCGCCCCTTCCACACACTCATTCCGGGCCTCTGCCGCCTCGACAGCGACGACTGGGCGGCGTTCGGCGTCATGGGCGGCTACATGCAACCGCAGGGGCACCTGCAGGTGTTGGCGAACGTCCTCGATTACGGCATGCCGCTGCAGGCAGCGATGGATGCGCCGCGGTGGCGCTACCGCGCCGACGGATCGCTCGCCGTCGAGGACCGCTTCTCCGAGGGTGTCCTCCCGAAACTCGCTCGCCGTGGGCACGACGTGGTGATCCAGCCGCCGTCGGCGTTCGGCGGCGCGCAGATCACCCGACTGGCAGACGGCGTCATCTCGGGGGCGACGGAGCCGCGAAAGGACGGAACGGCGGCTGGGTTCTAGGCGTCCTCGTCGGTCCGCAGCCGCGCGAGGGCGTGATACCCGACGATGCCGACGCCGAAGGCGACGCCGACGTTGACGAGGAGGGTGACGACGCCGACGACACCGGTGAGCAATGGGTCCGGCGTGTCGAGACCGGACCGACCGAGTTCCACGGCGACGAGGACGAGGACGACGCCGAGGACGGCCATCGGGAAGGCCGCGACGGCGTCGACGGCGACGACGGCGAGCAGGAAGTAGAGACCGCCCAGGATCAGGTTCGAGGTGGCGGTCCGGGCGCCGAAGGCGTACTTACCGGCGACGCCACCGCTCCCGTGGCACATGGGCATCGCGCCGAGCGGAACCGCAAGCAGATTCATCGCGCCCATGCTGGTCGAGAGGTCGTCGGGAGAGGCGTCGGCGCCGAAGTACTCCTCGACGAGGAGCGAGGTGGCGACGGCGGCGTTGCCGACGGTCATGGCCAGTTGACCGACCGTGGCACTGACGGCGTCGCGGGAGAGGGTGAGCGCCGCCGGATCGAGAAGCGAGAGGGACGGCAGACGGGGTGTGATCGGCCCGGCGGCGGTGAGGGCGAGCGCCGCGCCGAGGCCGAGGACGGCGAGCGCCGCCACGTCGCGATGGCCGGTCACGATGGTTCCGAACGCGACGACGACGGCCAGCGCCGCGAGCGAGGGCGTTTCGAGTCCGGTCGTCACGCCGGTTCGGAGGAGAACGAGCGCGACGCCGACCTGGATGCCGCGCACGACGGATTCGCCGACGTAGGGGGCGAGTCGGCCGAGCAGCCCGGTGCGGCCGACAGCCAGGAGGACGACACCCGCGAGCAACCCGGCCGCGACGTACTCGCCAGTCGAGAGGCCGCCAGCGATGACCAGGGCCGCGAGCGCTTTCATCGGTTCGACCGACAGCGGATGGCCGTACCACAGCCCCCAGACGACCTGAAAGACGGCGAATCCGAGAAGCAGGCGCCCGAGCGAGAGGTCGGTGAGCGCCGCGACGGCGACGACGATAGGCAGGACGGTCACGGTGTCGCCCACCGCGCCCGTCACCTCGCCCCACGCCACGTCGAACCGCGACTCCGTCCACCCGGCGAGCGACGCGCGCATCACGAGCAGCTACCGGTTCGCTGCATAAACAACTATCGAGAAACTGATACAAGTAACAGTCGGCCGTCGATGTTACCTGTATCGGTTACTCCGCGCCGTCGAGAGCGACCGAGGCTGCCGATCGGCAATGATCGGCTCTCGTCGCCGAATAAACTCTTTTGAACGCTCTCGTGTCGTCGTAAAACGAGCTGAAGGGCGGATTTCGCGCCGTTAATCGAGCGAAACGGTATGAAGATAGCCCAACGATTTGCTCCCTATATGATGGTACAGGGATATGGGTAGAGTGGAGCCAGTCACCATGTCCGTCCGATCACCGTCCCTCGCTCGCACCGCCACCGAATCGCTCCCGGCCCTCCGGACGCTCGCCGAACTCGCCGCCCGTCCCGTTCGTTTCGTCGCCTTCTGGGTCGCGACGCTACTGCCTTTCACCTACTTTCCCCTGCTGGCGATGGGAACGGCCACGGCCCACCGCGCCGCGTTCGCGGGGGTCGTCTGCCTGAACGCCGTGGCGTTCGTCGTCGGGCACGGCTACAACCGGCCCGAGTAGCGCGAGCAGGAGGCAGCTGACTGGCCCGACACGATCGGACCGGAATCCCTTTTCGCCCGCCCACGCTATCGGGCGGTATGGAAGTACGCGACATCGAGGCGCTCGGGCCCGCGGACCGGCGGGCGTTGTTCGAGCGTGACGCGGGCGTCGAGGCGGTCCGCGAGGACGTACGCGAGATCGTCGGCCGCGTCCGCGACGAGGGTGACGTGGCAGTGCGGGAGTTCTGTCGGGAGTTCGACGGCGTCGAAGTCGGCAATCTCGACGTGACCGACGCCGCCGAGCGCGCCCACGAAACGGTCGACGACGACCTGTTGGAGGCCATTCGGACCGCCGCGGACAACGTCCGCGCGTTCCACGAACGGCAGGTGCCGGATGACTGGCGCGACGACTTCGGTGGCCGCGAACTCGGCCGTCGATTCCGCCCGCTCTCCCAGATCGGCGTCTACGTCCCCGGCGGCGCTGCGGCCTACCCGTCGAGCGCACTGATGGGTATCATCCCGGCGAAGGTCGCCGGCGTCGACCACGTCGTCGTGACGACGCCACCGGCCGACGAGCTGAACCCCGCGACGCTCGCAGCCATCCACGAGGCGGGCGCGGACGCTGTCTACAGCGTCGGCGGCGCGCAGGCCGTCGCAGCCATGGCCTACGGGACCGAGACGGTAACGGCCGTCGAGAAGGTGGTCGGGCCGGGCAACCGCTGGGTGACGGCGGCGAAAGCCCAGGTCCGGGGCGACGTGGAGATCGACTTCCTCGCCGGTCCGAGCGAGGTGCTCGTTCTCGCGGACGAGACGGCCGATCCCAGCTACGTCGCCGCCGACCTCCTCGCACAGGCCGAACACGACGACCACGCCTCGGTCGTCGCAGTGACGGCCGACGCCGACCTAGCCGAGGCCGTGGCCGACGAACTCGACGGCCGTCTTCCCGACTGCGATCGGCAGGAGACGGTCGAAGCCGCCCTCGACAACGACGCGAGCGGCGTCTTCCTCGCGCGGTCGATGTCCGAAGCCGTCCTCTTCGCCGAGGAGTACGCCGCGGAGCACCTGTCGATCCAGGCCGACGACGACGAGGCGCTCCTCGATCGTATCGACAGCGCCGGGAGCGTCTTCCTCGGCCCGTATACGCCGGTGGCCGCCGGCGACTACGCCTCCGGCACGAACCACGTCCTGCCGACCGGCGGCGGCGCCCGGCGCTTCGGTGGCCTCTCCGTCGAGACGTTCCTCCGCTCGACGACCGTCCAGCGTCTCGACCGCGACGCCCTCGACGACCTCTCCGAGACGATCACGACGCTCGCGGAGGCAGAGGGGCTGACCGGCCACGCCGAGAGCGTCCGCCGACGATTCGAGTAGACCGCAAACCTGACAACGGGTCCGGACGAATCAGCCAGGCGTCCGCCCATGCGTCCCTCCAATCCCGTTCCGACAGCGCTGGATCGAACGAAGTCGTCGCTCGGCCGACTGCTCGCCCTCTTCCATCGGTTCGTGAACCGGGTCACTGCGAGTGGCCGTCGCCTCGGCGCTCGAATGGCGGCGGTCGTCCGCGGCCCGGTGATCCGGATCATCCGTGGGCCGCTGACGACGCTGCTTCTGGGCCGTCGCGTCGCCGTCTCGGTGACGCTCGTCGTGCTCGCTCCCGTGCTAGCCGCCCTGACCGCCAGCGTGATCGCCACGACGACAGGTTATCCACCACTCGAACGGTGGCTCGTCGACACGTGGACCGGCACCGATCCGCGGGCGGCCGTCTTCGTCGGCAGTGTACTGCTCGTCGGGCTGGCCGCCGCGAGCGCCGCCGCAAACGGGGGGCTGCTCCCCACAGTTACGCTGGTCGCGGGGCCGCTGTTCGGCGCCGCAGTCACGCGCTACGGAACCGTCGTCACGACGTCGTTCGGCGAGCGAGTCGTCTCGCTGCCCGACGCGGTGGCGTTCGCGTTCGCCGTGGCGGCCGTCGGCGGCGTGACGACTGGCGTCGTCGGCTACGGCCTCGGCGCCGGTGTTCGGCGGGCCGTCGGTGTCGTTCGTGCGGACGCGTCGGTTCCACTCGGCGGGGAACGTAATGGCGAATGATTACGTCTCCCCGTCAGGGTTAACACTCCTCGCGATGTACTGCTTTCCATGAGCACTGAAAGCGTCGAGGGGACGAGCGACCGTGTGGTGGAGGTGACGCCGGAAGCCGCGTCGGAGGCCCTCGCTCTGATGGACCGAGAAGGGATGGACCCGGACGTGGGCGGACTCCGCCTGTTCGTCCAGCAGGGCGGCTGTGCCGGCCTCTCCTACGGAATGCGGTTCGACGACGAGCCGGAGGCGGACGACACCGTCATCGAACGCCACGACCTGCGCGTGTTCGTGGACCCCGCGAGTGCCGACTACATCGGCGGGTCGGTCCTCGACTACGAATCGGGGCTCCAGGCCGAGGGGTTCCACGTCGAGAACCCGAACGTCGTCTCCGAGTGTGGGTGCGGCGAATCCTTCCGCACCTGACGGCTCGGCACCGCTCGAGTTCGCCTCTTGCGTGTTCACTGTGGCGAACTGGCGCCCGCCACACCGACCCGTTCGTGGAGCGCCCGTACGCTGTCGACGGCGTTGATCGCTCGCTTCCCTGACAGAATCCGCCGGAGAGCGGCCCACACCGCCGTTCCGACACTATCACGCGTGATAGCGGGTGGGAAGTGCTTTTGCCCTCACTGGAAAAGTACGGGACAAGATGGCGAGCATTACGGGCGACTCCAGGACGGCCCCCTCCGGAGAGAGCGGCTGGCGGCAGACGTGCTGGGAGTTCATCCACTACATACCAGACGGGCACTCCATTCCTGCGGAGACGTGGCGAAATCGACACCGAAACATCCTCGTTCTGGTGCTAGCGCAGCTTCCCCTCCTGTTCGCACTCGGGACGTACGAAGGGACCGAATCACTGATAACGGGCGCGACGATTCCGTCGATTCCGCTGACGACCGTGTTGGCCGAACTCGGCATCGTGCTGGGACTCGCAGCCGTGTCGCTGGTACCGAAACTCCCGAGGCGGGTCCGGACGGCGTTGGCGACGGTCGGTCTCCTGTCGACGTCCGTCGTTCTCGTCCACTTCTCGGGCGGGTTCATCGAGGCGCACTTCCACTTCTTCGTCGCGATGGCCGTCGTCGCCGTCTACGAGGACTGGGTTCCCTTCGCCCTCGGCATCGGATACGTCGTGTTGACCCACGGCGTCTTCGGGATGATCAACCCCGAGCGCGTCTACAACCACACCGCCGCGATCAACAATCCGTGGGCGTGGGGGTTGATCCACGGGGTGTTCGTCCTGGCGCTGGCGATGGCGCTGATGGCCCACTGGTACTCGACCGAGCGATCCCGTGAGGAGGCCGAACTCCAGCTTCAGGAGGCGAAGGCGAAAACCGCAGAGGTCGAGAACCTCGAAGAGAAGAAAGCGGAAATCGAACGCGCGAAAGCCGAGGCCGAAGAAGCGAAGGCGGAGGCCGAAGCCAAACAGCGGAAAGTCGAGCAGATGAACGAACATCTCGAAGCCAAGGCCGACGCCTACAGCGCCGCGATGGCACGGGCGGCCGACGGCGAACTCACCGTCCGTCTGGACCCCGACAGCGAGAGCGAGGCCATGGTGCGGATCGCCGAGGCGTTCAACGAGATGATGGACGAGACGGAGTCGGCGATGCAGGACATTCAGGCGTTCGCTCAGGATGTCGCGGCCGCGAGCGAAGAGGCGACCGCCGGCGCCGACGAGGCCGAGCAGGCGAGCGAGGAGGTGAGCCAGTCGCTGCAGGAGATCTCTAGCGGGGCAAACGAGCAGCGAGAGATGCTGGAGACCGTCTCCGGAGAGATGACGAACCTGTCCGCGACGGTCCAGGAAGTGGCAGCGTCCGCCGAGGAGGTTGCCCAGCGCTCCCACGAGACGGCCGAGATCGCCGAAGCGGGCGAGACGACCGCCAAGGGCGCCATCGAGGACGCCCGCGACGTGCAGGTGGCGATCGATTCCACCGTCGAGAACGTCGAGGTCCTCGACGACCGGATGGCGGAGATCGGCGAGATCATCGAACTCATCAGCGACATCGCGGAGCAGACGAACATGCTGGCGCTGAACGCCAACATCGAGGCCGCCCGCGCGGGCAGCGGCGAGAACGCGAACAGCGGAAGCGGGTTCGCAGTCGTCGCGAACGAGGTCAAACAGTTAGCGGAGAAAACGCAGGGATCGGCGAACGAAATCGAAGAACTCATCCAGAAAACCCAGTCGCAGACTGAGACGGCCGTCGACGAAGCGCAGGCCGCCAAGCGGGACATGCAGGAGGGAGTCGACGCCTTCCAAGAGGTCGTCGACGCGTTCACCCAGGTCACGGAGAACGCCGAAGCGACCGACAGCGGTATCCAAGAGATCAGCGACACCGCCGACGACCAGGCGGCAAGCACCGAAGAAGCGGTGTCGATGGTCGAAGAGGTAGCCGACATCAGCCGTGCGACGGCCACGGAGACCGAGGACACGTCCGCCACCGCGGAGGAACAGGCCGCGTCCATGTCACAGGTCAGCGCCAACGTCACGTCGCTCAGCGAACAGGCCGAGCAGTTGCAGGCGCTGCTGGCGACCTTCGACGTGAGCGAGTCGGGAGCGGGGAGCGACGGACCGTCCGTTGCCTGATAGTGTGTATTGTAACTGTGTACCGGTGGTTCGCCGGACCGTCCCGGCGGACCACTGGTACTGACTTACAATAATTACTACGACCCCGTCCGCAGTCGTCGGGACCGGGCGCGTCACACGGCGCGAATGGACAGTTATCGTCGTGGCTCGGCTTTTTTCGTCGTGGTAACATTTATCATTCAACCCGCCGTAACAGGGAGTACATGGCCCCTGTTACCATGCCACCTGTCGAAGAGGCGCGGAACATCTTCCGCCGCCTCGGATACTCCGTCGACGGCGACGGGGTCGATCTCAGGGCCGAACGAAAGTGGCGAACTGTCCACGTGACCGCGCTCGACGCCGACGATGCGTCGTCGCCCCCCGAAATTCTCGCCGACGGGGGGACGACGGACTATCGGCTTCGCTGCTTCGTGACGTGGATGGGGGCCGCAGGGGATCTCCGCGATCGACTCGCTGGACTCGATCTGGACTACGAGTGGGCCGTCATCGGTGTCGACGGCGACGAGTACGAGGTCGTCGACCGCGCCGTCGCGTAGCCTTTAGTGCCGGGCGCCCGCCACGCCCAGTATGAGTGGCGCTGTACTCCAGTCGAACGTCATCCGACAGGCACTCGCCGAGTTCTTCGGCCGTCTCACGACAGCCATCCCCACGGTCATCACGGGACTCGTCTTCCTCGTGCTGGCGGCGATACTCGTCAAACTCCTCCTCACCGTCCTGAAGATGCTCCTCGCGCGGACGATGCGTGGCGAGTCGCCCGTCTACCGGCAGTTCGTCACCACTATCGTCGCCGTCTTCCTCTGGTTCGGCGTCGGCCTCTCGACGCTCTCCGTGGTTGGACTCGACGGCATCGCGGCGTCGCTCGGCACCGCCGCCGGGTTCGTCGCACTCGGTGTTTCCTACGCTACGAGCGACATGATCGCCGACGCCGTCGCCGGCGTGTATCTCCTCCGCGATCCGGATTTCGAGGCCGGTGACACCGTCCGCGTCGGCGATATGGAAGGGGTCGTCGAGTCGATCGAACTCCGCAAAACCCGGTTCGCGGTCGACGACGACACCGTCGTTCGGGGAAACGCGGACATCGAAGCCCGGTGGACCAAGGTCGGTGCCGACTCGTAGGGGGTCGCCGATCGAGGGTCGTGTCATCTGTTTGCACTACGCCCGCGGAGTTTATGCTCACTGCCCGAGAACGTGAGCCATGTTCATCGGCCACGCCGCGCTAGCTTTCGCCCTCGTCGGCGGCGTCGCCATCGCCCGGGGGTGGACCACCGAGCGCACACTCGCCATCGCCGTCGTCGCCGGTGCCTTCGCCGCCCTGCCCGATGTCGATATGGTGTACGCACTCGTCGGTGTCGCCAGCATCGGCGCGGGGGGCGACGCCCTCGCGCTCGCGGGCGCCTTCTGGTCGACCGGAAACGTCGTCCACCGAGCGATCACTCACTCGCTCGTTCTCGCGCCGCCGGTGGCCGCGCTGGCCGCGCTCCGTCTCCGGAACGGAACTGTGGGTATCCGGGCTGTCTCGGCCCTCGTCGCCACCGTCCTCGTCGTCCTGATCGCCGCCATCGGCGGCGCACTGGCCGCTTTCGTCACACTCCTGTTCGTCGTCGGCGCCGTCGCCGTCGGCGCCGTCGGCGACCGATACACCGACCTCGCGGCCTCCGAGGTGTTCGTCGCCGCCCTCGTCGGCCTCGCGACCCACCCCTTCGGCGACCTGTTCACCGGGGAGCCGCCAGCGATGCTCTACCCCCTCGACGGGGCGCTCGTGACCGAACGAGTCGCCCTCGCGGCCGATCCCACCCTGCACCTGCTCGCCGCGTTCGGCATCGAACTCGCGACGGTCTGGGCCGCCGTCGCCGTGGCCGGTCTCGCGACCGGCCTACGACCCACCACCGCTGTCGGCCCGCGCGCCACCCTCGGTGCGGGTTACGCCGCGAGCGTCCTCCTCATCCCGGCGCCGACGCTCGATCTCTCCTATCCGTTCGTGTTCTCGGTGCTCGGCGTCGGCCTGCTGGGCGTCCTCCCGCGGGTCCGGCTGGTCCGCTCTCGCGGCCCGACCGTCGAACCGCCGGACTGGCTCACCGCCGCGCTGACGGGGCTTTCGGCGATTACGGTCGCGTGGCTGGCGTACACGGCGGCGTACGTCGTCGTCGGGTAGCGCCCAACCGACATCCGTCCGACCGCCACGGTACGCGTAGCGCCGCCCACCGAGCTCACCGGGACCGTTCCGGTCGATGGACACCTCTCGTTTCGGCGACTTCTCGGCCCCTACATCCAAAAGAAACCAGTGAGTGTCTTTGAGTGGTTCTAAATGGTTTTGAAAGGTACACTTATGTGTCTTCGTCCCCTCGGTTGGAGTACAATGAGCGAACACACCACGCCCATCGGCATCGTCTTCGACCTCCAGCGAACCGCCATAGAAGGAACGCACGAGGCAGTCACGCGGACCATCGAGGCACAGCAGGCGTTCGGCCAGGCGCTCGTCGACTTCGGTTCGGCAAAGCAGATGAACGAGCACGGCTACGAAACCGTCCGCTCGTTCGTCGACGCGTACTTCGGCGTCGTCGAATCCGCGATGTCGGCACAGACCGAACTCCTCGACGACGCCCGTGCGGCCGTCGACGAGCAACTCGATACGCTCGAAGCGACCCAGGTCGACGCCATCGAGGCCTTCGAAGGGAGCGTCGACAACGAAGCCGACGAACTCGTCGAGGAGTTCGTTGCGGCCCTCGACCGAGGTTTCGAGGCGGCGCTGGACGCCCACGAGGACGTAGAAGCGCAAACCGTCGAGGCCTTCGAGGGCGTCGAGGGCAACCTCGAAGAGCTTCAGGCCGAGTACGAAGAGCAGGTCGCCGAGATTCAGCCCTAACTCGGTCGCAACCGCACTCTTTTACCGAAGTTCGTGAACGCGCCGTCCGAGCGACGCATCACTTCGGGATGCCCGCGGCGAGCGTCCTGCTGTCAGTTATCTTCAGGTCCGGTAAGTCGCCACCCCGACTGTCTCGGCCGACGTGCGGTTCAGTACCCTCGAGAGATGAGGTACTCCGCGATGGCTTCCAGCAGCGCCCGCGCCTCGTTGTCCGGGAGGACCTCGAGGTTCGCCTTGCTCTCGTCGACGAGCGATCGGGCCTTCTCGCGAGCGTACTCGATGCTGCCCGCGTCGTTCAGGGTGGCGACGGCGTCTGCGACTTCCGTGTCGGTCAACTCCTCGGCGGAGTCGGCCTCGACGAGTCCGTCCACGTCCACGCCCTGCTGGCGGGCGTGGAGCGTGATGAGCGTCTCCTTGTTCTCGACGAGGTCCGATCCGCGCTGTTTCCCGAGTTTCTCGGAGGGTACCGTCAGGTCGAGCACGTCGTCCTGAATCTGGAACGCCGACCCGGAGTTGATGCCGTAGGAGTAGAGCGCGTCGACTACCTCGTCGGCGGCGCCGAGGAGGACGGCCGGCGTCGCGGCCGCATCACCGTACAGCACGGCCGTCTTCGACTCGACCATCTCGAGGTACTCGTCGGGGAGCACCTCGGTTCGGCCCTCGAACTCCACGTCGAGGGCCTGTCCCTCACAGATCCGGGTACAGGTCTCGGCGAGCATCCGCATCGCCTCCAGCCCGTTCTCGGGCGCGGCGCCCGTGTCGGCCATGATTTCGAAGGCGGTCGAGTAGAGCGTATCGCCCGCAAGGATGGCGGTGTCCACGTCGTAGGCCTTGTGGACGGCCGGCACTCCGCGACGGAGCGCGTCGTCGTCCATGATGTCGTCGTGGATGAGGGTGAACGACTGGATGACTTCGAGGCTGAGCGCCCCGGCCATCACGTCTACCTCGCCGCCGTCGAGCGCGGGGAACTGCCGGTAGTCGACGGAGAGCGGCGGCACGTCCGCGATGGCCTCGGCCGCCAACAAGGAAACGGTCGGCCGGAGGCGCTTGCCACCCGCCTTCAGCAGGTAGCGCGAGGCCTCCCAGAGACGTTCGGGCTCCACGAGGGGGAGGTCCTCGTCGATGGCCGCGTTGACCCGCTCACGGCGCTCGCGAACCGCCGCGAGCACCCGCTCTTCCGTCGAATCGGGCGTCATTCCACCAGCTGGATCATGTTGCCGTTGCGCGTGACGTGTAAGTCACGGCCGAGCGCGTAGCCCTGACTCTCACACAGGTCGACGTAGGGCGCGAACCCTTCGAGGTCCTGGTGAGCCGGGATGACGTGCTGGGGCTGTAAAGCGTCCAGCATCTCGTAGTGGCCCTCCTGGCGCAGATGGCCGGAGACGTGGATGTCGTCGTAGATGCGAGCGCCCTGCATGCGGAGCAGGCGTTCGGACTGGTAGCGCTGGCCCTCGTTCGTCGGCTCCGGAATGACGCGAGCCGAGAACAGCACCTTGTCGCCGTTCTCCAGTTCGTACGGCGTCTCGCCGCGGCCCATCCGCGTCAGCATCGCGCGCGGTTCGCCCTGATGACCCGTGACGATGGGCAGGAAGTTCTCCTTGCCCTCCTTCATGATCCGCTTGAAGGTTCGGTCGACGGATTTGCGGTGGCCGTACATCCCGAGGTCGTCCGGGAAGTCGACGAAGTCCAGGCGTTCGGCGGTGCCCGAGTACTTCTCCATCGAGCGGCCCAGCAAGACCGGCTGGCGCCCGATGTCCTTCGCGAACTCGACGAGGCTCGTGACGCGGGCGATGTGGGAACTGAACGTGGTGGCGACGATGCCGCCGTCGTAATCCTCGACGGAGTACATCACGTCGCGGAGGTGGCTCCGAGCGACCGACTCGCTGGGGGTGCGGCCCTTGCTACCCGCGTTGGTGCAGTCCTCGATGTAACAGAGGACGCCCTCGCCCTCGCGGCCGATCTCGCGGAAGCGGTCCATGTCGATGGGGTCGCCGATGACCGGCGAGTGGTCCATCCGCTTGTCGAGCCCGTAGACGACGGCGCCCTCCGGCGTGTGGAGGACGGGATTGATCGCGTCGATGATCGAGTGGGTGACGTTGACGAATTCGAGGTCGACCTTCCCGGAGTCGCCGATAGACATCGTCGATCCGGCCTCCATCTTGACGAGGTCGTTGCCGACGTTGAACTTGTTCTCGCCCTGCACCTGCTGTTTCACCAGTTCGATGGTAAAGGGCGTCGCGACGACGGGCGCGTCGTAGCGGTGGGCGAGTTTCGAGATGGCACCGATGTGGTCGAGGTGCCCGTGGGTTGGAACGATTGCCTGTACGTCCCCTTCGAGGTCGCTCATCACCCGGTCGTCGGGGATGGCGCCCATGTCGATCAGGTCGAGACTGTGCATCTGTTCGGTTTCGACGTTGTCGTGGATCAGAACCTGCGACAGGTTCAGACCCATGTCGAAGATGACGACGTCGCTACCGGCGCGGACGGCAGTCATCTGCCGTCCGACTTCCTCGTAGCCGCCGATTGTTGCGATTTCGATTTCCATGGTTTGGTCCGAGCATTGAAACGCCACAACTGTGGCAGGGGTGCTCACGCAAATCCCGTCTGGGGGCCACCGGCCCCGGCGTCTTACAGCACGTCGGTCGCTGGTCCCCGCATGCGGCCATTGCCGCATTTGCCCGCGGGTCGCTGGTACAAGAGTCTACACGCCCGGGTGATAAAAAGGACGTGGGTCGGCGTCGGCCCCGCGTCGACGACGTTGACCTCGGCCAACTGTCGTCACCGGCGACTGATCGTCCGGATCACGAGCGACCTGTCCGTCGGGTCCGATCAGCGGGAGTGTGGATACCGTCGGCTGTCCGTCGATCGAGAGATGCGTCGCCTCGGGATGACGAGTATCGTGACATAGGGACATCCGACAGTATGCGTCGCCCCTACTCGTCGACCCACTCGAAGGCGACACCGGCCCGCTCGGCGGTCAAGCGGTCGCGTTCGCTATCGCCGACGAACAGCGCCGACACCGGGTCGGCGCCGAGGCGGTCGACGGTCGTCAGCAACGGTTCGGGGTCGGGTTTGTGCGTCGCGACCGAGTCCCGACCGACGACGGCATCGACGTGATCGAGCAGGTCGTGCCGCTCCAGCGCCCGCCGACAGGCCGCCTCCGCGTTGAGCGAGCAGACGCCGACGGGGACGCTCCACTCGGACACGCGGTCGGCGTGGGGAAGCCGCGTCGCCCGTTCGGCACCACGGCGTTCGTGGGCCGCGAGGATCGACTCCAGATCCTCCGCGAGGCCGTGTTCCGGCGCCGTCTCGAACAGCGACCAGAGGTCGGCGTCGGCAACGTCGACGCCCGCCTCGGCGAACGCGGCCGTCGCGTCGCTGGCGGCGGCATCCCAGTCGACCGCCAGTCTGACGAGCGTCCCGTCGAGGTCGTACACCACGGCCCCGTAATCGGTGGTCACGCCCGTCGGTAGGACGGCGCGAATAAAGGGGGCTTCGGTCCGGTGGCTCCGGTCGTGCGACCCCGACGACCGTCGACAGAACGTTTTTGTGGACGTACAGGGTACACGCGCCCATGCCGACGACCGTCGGTCACTCAGGCGGCCGGATAGCCTTCGAGCGTACGCTGTCGCGCCCGAGGTGCTGTTGTCTCCCATCCCGCCGACCGACGGCATCGTCCGCCCGAACGCCGGCCCACGTGGCAACGCGTCCGCCGGTCGCTTCGGGCGACTGCAGGCGGTCGACAGTAACCCATGTTTACGCGCGGTAGACGCCTCCTGCGTGCCGCGCGCCGTCGCGTTCGCGAAGACATCGCCGCGGTCCGCGAACGCGACCCGGCCGCGGGGAGCCTGCTCGTCCTCCTCACTTGTTACCCCGGCCTCCACGCCCTGTGGGTCTACCGTGTCGCTCACCTGTGCTGGACGGGCGGGCACGAAACGACCGCTCGCCTGCTCTCACAGCTGTCCCGTCTCGTCACCGGCGTCGAAATTCATCCCGCTGCCGAAATCGGTCGGCGCGTCGTCATCGACCACGGTATCGGCGTCGTCGTCGGATCGACCGCGGAGATCGGTGACGACGTACTCATGTACCACGGCGTCACCCTCGGCAACCGCCGGCCGATCGACGGGAAACGCCATCCCACTATCGGCGACGACGTGATGCTCGGCGCGAACGCGACGATTCTCGGCGCCGTCGAAGTCGGCGACGGCGCGGCCGTCGGCGGCGCTGCCGTCGTCGTCGAGCCAGTCGAACCGGGCAGTACGGTCGTCGGAAATCCGGCCAAACCGGTCGACGAGATTCCGGCGCTAACCGAGGGGAAACCGGTCGACGCCGACGCACAGATCGATCGGATCGTCTGCGACGGGGCGGGACAGGCAGAGGCGAAGACGGAGACGGAGACGGCGTTCGACCCCTGCGATCCCCCACGCGGCGCCGGCTGATCCCGACATCGGCGAGCCGCGAGTATTTTACAGATAGCTGACGTACGGCAACGTATGTTACGGGTTACCCCGGTACTGAGTGTGGTCCTCGTTCTATCACTCGTCGCGGCGGCCGGCGGGGTCGTTGCACAGTCCTCCGAGACAGTGACAGTCACCATCGCCGTCCGCGATCAGGCCGACAACCCGATCAGTGACGCCGAACTCGACGTGGAATGGGACGGCGGATCGACGACGGCCACGACGGCTGGAAACGGGAAGGCGTTCGTGGACGTGCCCGCGGACGCGAGGGTGACCATCAGCGTGACGCATCCACGATACGTCCGAAACAGCCCCTACGTCATCTCGTCGGCGTCGGAGCGCGAAGTCGAAGTCGACGTGTTCCGCAAGAGCACGGTCCGGCTCGAAGTCAGCGACGACGACGGCTTCGTGGACGGCGCGTCGGTACTGATCGAACGGGGCGGACTCGACGTCGCCACCGGACGCACGAACCAGAACGGCGTGTTCGAATCCGGCGTCCTCCAAGCCGGCGAGTACTCGATTACGGTCAGCAAGGCCGGCTACTACACCCGGCGCAAATCCCTCGAAATCGACGGCGATGTCACGAACCGGGTGGCGCTCAGGCGCGGGACGGTGCCCGTCACCATCCGGGTCGTCGATCCACAGTTCGACCCGGCGCGGCCCGTCTCCAACGCCGGGGTCTCCCTGAGCGACATCGGGAGCTCCCGGACCGACACGGGCGGCAACGCGACCATCGAGTCCCCCGTCAACACCGAGACGACCGTTCGTGTGACGAAAGACGGGTATCGGACCGTCGAGCGGGAGTTGACCGTCGGCCCGGAGCCGACGAACGTGTCGGTGCAGTTCTCGCGCACGCGGTCGATTGCGCTCGACGCCGCCAACGAACGCATGGTGGCGGGCGAGCGGGTCATCCTCACGGCGACCAACGCGTACGGTAACCCCGCGGCCGTCGCGACGGTCTATCTCGACGGGGAGCGGGTCGGCACCACCGACGGCGAGGGCGAGGCGTCGGTTCGGATCGAAGACCCCGGCACGCACACGCTCTACGTCGTCAGAGACGGCGTCCGATCGAACGAGGTGCAGGTCGAAGCCATCGCCGTCGACGACGCGACACCGACGGCTGGGACGGCGTCATCCACACCCACGGCGACACCCGGTCAGACGGTGACGCCGACGCCAACGCCGACGAGCGACGCCGGCACGGGCTTTACCCCGGCGCTCGCCGTCCTCGCCGTCCTCGTGATCGGCGCCCTTGCGGCCCGCCGAACGCGCCGCTAGCGAAGCGACTCGACCACGGCGTCCGGCTCCGCGTCGAGGCCACCGCCCTGCGCGAACGTCGGCCCGCCCCCACCACCGCCGCCGAACTCGTCGGTCAGATCGGCGACGAGGTCGCCCGCGTCGACATCGCCGGTCGTCGCGACCACCACGTACGGCGCCGATCCCTCGCCAACGACGGCGATCACGTCGGCGTCGTCGCCGACGCGGTCCTGTGCCGCTTCGCCGACCTCGTTTGGCCCGAAGTCGGCGACAGTGCCGACCCGCCAGACGCGCCCGTCTCGTTCGGTCGTCGGGAGGGCGGCGAGACGCGCGCCGAGCACCTCCGATTTGTACGACCGCGCCTCCGATTCGAGGGCGTCACGGTCGGCACGCAGGTTCGCGACGGCGTCGTCGAGGGTGTCGAGGCTGGCATCCAAATCACGCGCGGCGGCGAGGGTGGCCTCCCGGACCGTCGCACGGCGGTCGATAGCGGGGGGACCGACCGCGAACTCGACCCGGGTCAACCCCTCGCCGGGGTTGGATCGCTCCAGCACCTCGACCGGGCCAATCTCCCCCGTGTTCGAGACGTGCGTCCCGCCACAGGCCGCCACGTCCCAGTCCTCGATGCCGACGACGCGGACCGTGTCGGCGTCGGCCATCACCCCCTCCTCGGTCTTGGTGTTGAACGCCACGTCGTCGCGGGCGCGTGCCTCGTCGACCGGCACCTGCTCCCACGAGACGGGGCGGGAGTCCCACACCGCCCGGTTGGTCAGACGTTCGAGTTCGACCAGTACCGCGTCGTCGATGTCGGTCGAAGTGGCGAAGTCGACGCGGACCTTCTCGGCGTCGATGCCGAACCCGCCGTAGCCCAGGTCGTCGAGGAGTCGCCGACCAGCGCCGTAGAGCACGTGACTCGCGGTGTGGGCACGCATACAGTAGGTGCGGAAGTCGTCGTCGACCACGCCGATCACGTCGTCACCGGGGGCGAGGTGGGCCTCCTCCGCGAGCGTGTGGACGACGGCGTCGGCCGCCTTCTGAACGTCCACCACCGGGACGCCGGCGAGCGTCCCTCTGTCGGCTGGCTGGCCGCCGCTCTCGGCGTAAAAGTAGGTGTGATCGAGAACCACGTCGGCGCCGTCGACGCGCTCGACGGTCGCTTCGAACTTCCGTACGTCCGGTTCGGCAGGCGCGCGCGTCTGCATACCCGCCAGTCCGAGGGCGGCCGAGTAAAAACTCCCTACTCGTCGACGAGGTCGATCCCGAGTCGCTCCTCGACGGCGCGAACGAGCGACCCGCCGACACCGGCGCGGGTGGCCCGGCCCTGTTCGAGCGCGAGCACGTCGTCTTCGGCGGCGTCGAGGTCGGTCGCGAGTTCCTCGACGGTGAGGCCCGCGTCCTGTCGGGCCGCCTCGGTGCGGTCGCCGTACCCCGAGACGAGGTAGGGGAGGCGGTCCTCCTCGTAGTCGGTTCCCTCCTGCTCCCAGCGTTTCGTGTTGCCCCGGGAGGCGTCGTAGATGCGCGCCGTGTTCTGGGCGGCGCGCTTGCGGCGGTTGGGCTCGTCGCCGTCGGTGCGTGAGCCGGAACTGGCACCCGACGACGAACGTCCTCCGGAGCCACCACCCGACCCACCGCGTCTCCCGGACTCACCATGAGGGGCGCAGTTCGAACAGACGAGCAGATCCGCGCCCGCGACGTTCGCGCGTTCGAGATTCGTCGTCTCACGCCCGCAGAGTTCGCACGCGTCGCCGTCGCCGTCACCCCGGTCCGACCCAGTGGAGTACTTTGTCATACTACGTCTACCCGGTCGTCCTATTTCAACGTCCGGTCCACGAGGGGACAGTCACTACCCTGTCGAACGGTGGCTATCGCCACCCTGTCGGACGGTGGCTATCGCCACCCTGTCGGACGGTGGCTATCGCCACCCTGTCGGAAGACATCTACGTCCCGCCGCCGAACGGAGCGTATGCGAGCCTGGTATTTCGCCGAGCGTCCCGACGGAGAGCCGACCATGGACAGTTTCGACCTGCGGGAGACCGAACGGCCGACCCCGCAGAACGGCGAGCTCCTCGTACGCGTCCACTACCTTTCGGTCGACCCGTACATGCGGGGGCGGATGCGGGCGGGAGAGTCGTACGCCGAACCGTGGGCAGTGGGCGACGTACTGCAGGGCGGTGTCGTCGGCGAAGTGGTCGCGAGCGAGCACGACGCGTACGAGGCGGGTGAGTTCGTCACCGGTCGGGGGACGTGGGCCGAGTACAGCGTTCTAGACGGCGACGACGCCATGGCGGTGAATCCGGACGTGGCGGGACTGCCAGCGTACCTTGGTGTCCTCGGGATGCCGGGGCGCACGGCCTATTTCGGCTTGCTGGAGGTCGCCGAGCCGCGTCCCGGCGACACCGTCGTCGTCTCGGGCGCGGCGGGCGCCGTCGGGTCGACGGTCGGACAGATCGCATCCCTGAACGGCTGTCGCGTCGTCGGCTTCGCGGGCACGGACGAGAAGACTGCGTGGCTCACCGACGACCTGGGCTTCGACGCGGCGATCAACTACGAGACGACCGACGACTACCGTACGGCACTCGACGACGCCGCGCCGGACGGCGTCGACGTCTACTTCGACAACGTCGGCGGACCGATCACGGACGCGGTG
>ENA-ORCO01000065-ORCO01000065.1-marine-metagenome-genome-assembly--contig:-NODE-65-length-94218-cov-6.089132_pt1 | contig 94218 bp, 119 predicted proteins | sample MGYA00248633_ERZ508508 | MGnify/ENA primary metagenome ERZ508508 (study PRJEB26179, sample SAMN06268845) | marine metagenome | isolation source: A23 P1 aerobic enrichment on pine of planktonic cells taken...
GTGGAACCGACGACCGCAGAATCGTGGCTCCAAGCCCTCGCCGCTTGGTGGAATCGATGCCAAAGTTAACGCGACCGCCTTTTCTGGGGATACTTTCATTTCAACACCACCTGCCCCTCGACCGTATGTTTCGGCGTTGTTTACTTTCCAGCCATATTTTTCAGCGGTCTGTTGGAGCTGTAACCATAGCTTTGGCGAGTCGGACGAGAACTTGGGTGAGTGTATCGCATCAACCACCGAATACTCTGTCGTAGGGCTATGGCTCTCTTTCAGCCCAATGTACAAAAGACGAGCCTGTTCTCCCGCTTTCACGTCCTGTCTTAATCGTTGGTAATAGACATCATACGCCTTGGCAAGATCCAGTTCTGACTCGGATAGATTGTCCACAGAGATACTGTGTTCCGAACTCTTCGCTTCAACCGTGGAGTGTCCTTCAGTATCACCATGTGACGCCTGACGTATGTCGGAGAGACGATCATCGGGGAGATGCGTTAAACAAGCCTCTACCAGCTCATTTCCGTTTACCGTTTTGATATTCAATTCTTCAGCAAGTGCAGTAGCTTCAGAAGTGAAACCACTTGAGGTGACAACAATAACAGCATCCGCATCGGGAATCTGCTGGCGAAGTGTGTTGTACTGTTGAATCTCAGGCCGCCCAATTTTGTTCCCTTCGCTGTACCGCTTCGCCTGAATCACTACCTTCTCGTCAACTACACCAGATTTGGTGGCAATAATGTCAATTCCTTGATCACGAGATCTCGCTGTTACCTCAGTTGACCAACCCATCTCAGACCAGACAGTAGCTACGAGTGATTCGAATTCGTCAGGTGATAATGATTCGAATGTGTCACGTAGCCTTGCGTCGCCTGCCATACTCTATCAAAATCCAGACAATACATATATCTTGGCCGTCAGAACCGAATTACTGGAAGGTCGTCCCATCAGCATCGGCCCAGCGACTACTCCTGTTTCCGAACAAAATCCCGCCAGCCTGCATAATCGGTATTCGCCCAAATGTGCGTACCCGTCCCACTCCCGCTTACGTGACGAGCAACCGACGCCGCTGAACGATGGCTGTATTGACAGCCGTCGATAGGACAGACAACTCGATCTTTCGGCTGTCCCATATTGTCCAGCATCTCGTCAATAATCCCGTTCGACTCACCAGATTTCGACTCCTCCGAAGTCACCGCTTCTTCATCGACATCAACCAATGGCGACGACACCGACTCCTCCGAACCTCGTAGCCGACGCTCCTCCGTGTCTGCCTCAATCCGAGGATAGAGGCTTAGCACGGTTGCGTAGGGTTCGGCATTCGGCGGAAGACGACCAAATTCGAATCCATTACGAGTATCCTGTATCCGTTCGTACAGCGTCTCGAACTGTTCCCGCTGAAGCGCCACCGTCTCGTCTTCGTCGCGGTACTCGATCAGAATTCGATCATCCTGCACGTCAGTTATCCGAAACGCTCGCTCCGAGAGCGGCGTGAGATGCACCGCCTCTGATGGAAGCTCGGCCACGTTCTTGATCAGAGTTTCCCACCGAGAAGGGGAGGAGGGCATACCCCGCCGTTCGCAGGAATCCCTCAAAAGAATCGCGGCCAATTAAGCGAATCCAACCCACCGCCAGCACCACAGCACATAACTCAGTCCAATCAGTTGAGGCAACCATGTCCCTCTCGCTGGAAGACCTCGATTCCCACCTCTTCAAATGCGCCGACATCATCCGCGACGCCGTTGACCCCACCGACTACAAGGAGTACATCCTCCCGCTCGTCTACTACAAGACCATCTCCGACGAGTTCGAGAAACAGTACGAGGCGAACGTCGAAGAGTACGGCGAGGAGTTCGCCCGCCGCGAGAACCTCTACGACATCCCCGTCGTTCCCGAGGGCTACCTATGGGACGATCTCCGCTCCGTCAACGACAACGTCGATCAGGCCCTGAATGAGGCCTTCGACGCCCTCACCGAGGAGAACCCCGAACTGCAAGGCCTCTTTCGCGCCGACTACATCGACGCCGACGCCCTCGACGACGACCGCCTCGGGAAGCTCGTCGAACACCTGAACAAGTACGATCTCGACCGCGACAGCATCCCGCCGGATATGCTCGGCGAGGCGTACATGGACCTCGTCCGGCACTTCGCCGAAGAAGAGGGGAAATCCGGGGGTCAGTTCTTCACGCCGCCCCACATCGTCAACCTCTGCGTGCGTCTCGTGGACGAGTTTGAGGACGGCATGACGTTCCACGACCCGACCGTCGGCTCCGGCGGGATGCTCATCGAGGCCGCTCGCTACTACCGTGAGGAGCAGGGCGGCGACCCCGAGAAACTCACCTTCACCGGACAGGAGATCAACCCCGACATCGCCGCGATTGCGAAGATGAACCTCTCCATTCACGGGCTGAACGGGGAGATCGAACGCGAGGACTCCCTGTCGAATCCCGCGTTCACGGACGAGGAGGCAAACGAACTCACGCGCTTCGACCGCGTTCTCGCCAACTTCCCGTTCTCCGCTGATTGGGCGAAGAGCGATCTACAGGACGACCCGTGGGGACGCTTCGACTGGCACGAGAAGCTGCCACGGGCCGACCGCGGCGACTACGCCTTCATCATGCACATGGCGAAGCAACTGAAGCGTCCCGAAGAGGATGGAAGCGGCGGGAAGGCGGCCATCGTCATCCCCCACGGCGTCCTCTTCCGGAAGCACGAGGGACGGTATCGGAAGCCGATGCTTGAGAACGATCTGGTCGAGGCCATCGTCGGCCTTCCCGAGAATCTCTTCCAGAATAACGCGATTCCGTCTGCAGTCCTCGTGTTGAACGCAGATAAGCCTGCAGAGCGAGAGGACGAAGTGCAGTTCATCCACGCCGCCGACGAGGACTTCTATCGGGAGCTGTCGAATCAGAATGAGCTAACCGAGGAGGGACTGGATCACATCGTCGAGAACTTCCGGAACTGGACGACCGAGGAACGCGTGAGTCGGGCGGTGTCGCTGGACGAGATTCGAGAAAACGACTACAATCTGAACATCGCGCTGTACGTCGATACGACCGAACCGGAGGAGGACATCGACGTAGAGGAGGAGCTTGCGAAGTTGCGCGAGTTACAAGCCGAGCGTGACGAAATCGAGACGACGATGGACCAGCACATGGAGGCGCTGAATTATGAGTGAGGAGGCGACGCTGGACGAGTTTGCCGACTCACCGGAGACGGAAAACGAAGAATCAGAGCAACCCGAAAGCCGATTTTGGGGCAAGATTCCGGACGGATGGGAACTCGTCAACGGCTCCGAGGTGTACGACGTAAATCCGAATCCGAAGCCCTCCGAGGAGCCAAACACGTACATCGAGATGGACGCCCTCGATACTGAACTTCCGTGGCCCAAGTATTTCGGGAAGCGGAATGCCTCGGAGTACAGCGGCAAAACGTTCACAGAGGGCGACACGCTCTTTGCTCGAATCACGCCGTGTACCGAGAACGGAAAGGCCGCCTTCGTTCCCGAGATGGAAACCGAGGTCGGTATCGGATCGACGGAGTACGCTGTCCTCTCTCCGAAGACAGACCGAATCCATCCGTGGCTTCTGTACTACCTCGGCAAGTCCCATTCAGTACACAACTACGCTGTTTCTCGGATGCGTGGCTCGACAGGCCGCCAGCGTGTCCCGTTCAGCGTATTCCGACGTGAGTTGGATATTGCCCTCCCGCCAGTTGAAGAACAGCGCAAAATCGCCACCGTCCTCTACACCGCTGACCGAGCGATTAAGAAGACCGAACAAATAGTTGACCAAGTCTCTCGGATAAAGAAAGCAGTTACACATAATCTCCTGAGCGGAAACGGTAGCAACGCGTCAGTCAAATCATTCCGTGTAGGTCCCAAAGAAATTGAACTGCCGAAAGACTGGAAAGTCGAGAGAGTTGGGAATATCTCCGATATTAAAAATGGGAACCGCATAGTCAAAGGGCACGATTATTCAGATTCTGTTACCGAGTATCCGTTCATCCGTATTGTTAATATGGAAAATGGTACGGTATCAACAGATGAGATAAAATATCTGAAACAAGAAACTGCTGAGAAAATGATGCGCGGGATTATTCATTCGGACGACGTGTATATTACCGTAACTGGTCGGGTAGGTGACGCAGGAACAATTCCCGATAAACTTGATGGTGCCCGATTTACTGACAACGCGGCAAAACTCTATAACTTAGATGGGATTCTTCCAGAATATCTCTCCCTTTATCTCCGGTCTAAATTCGGACAAGATGAAGTTCATAGATTCACAGTTGGTTCGACGCAACCAAAATTGTCGATGTTTCGTGTAGAAAAGATGGAGGTGATAGTCCCACCATTAGAAGAACAGGAGAGAACCATTAACCAAGTGAACAATATAAATGAGAGTAGAAAATCGAACGAGAGGATAATACAGCAACTGAAATCACTAAAACGCGGCCTAATGCAAGACCTCCTCTCGGGAACAGTCCGAACGACCGACACGAACATAGAGGTCCCCGAAGAAATCGCCCAACATGGTTAATATCCCATCCGAGGGCGGCGTTGAGATTTCGCTTCTTTCGTGGCTCAACGCCATCGGATGGGAAACCCACGGACAGGACGGTAGTAGAGGCGCAAGGGTTCTTGACGACACCTACGACCGAAAATCCCACGAAGTCATTTATTGGGATCTCCTCGCCGAGCAGGTCGTCACCCTCAACGACGACGTGACCGAGGAGAACGTCGAGAAGTTCGTCTCGTCACTGAAACGCGATCTCGACACCGAGAACCTGATGGACGGCAACGAGGACTTTCACGAACTCCTCACCAAGGGCAAGACCTTCTCCGTCCAGCGACCGGACGGCTCCAGCGAGACGGTCTACGTCGATCTGATCGACTTCGAGAACCCCGAGAACAACCGCTTCCACGCCGTCAATCAGTTCTCCGTCTCCCGCGAGACGACCATCCGCCCCGACGTGTCCCTATTCGTCAACGGGATTCCGCTGGTGACGATGGAACTCAAGAGCGTCGCACAGGACAACGACTGGCACGACGCCGTCAGCGACCTGCTGGACTACGAGGAGGACGTACCTCGGCTCTTCGTCCCCGGTCTGTTCAACGTCGCCGCCGACACGATGGAACTCCGTTATGGAGCCGTGGGCGCTCCCCGAGAGTTCTACGAACCGTGGAACGACGCACCGTCGCAGTTCGAGGACGACAACGAGATGAAGCAGGCGGTGCAGGCGCTCTGCAATCGCCACACGATTCTCGACCTGCTGAAGCACTTCGTCTTCTACGAACGGCGGGCCGGTGGCGACGCGAAGATCGTGCCCCGGTATATGCAGTACTACGCGGTGAACCGAATTCTCGACCGAGTAGATGATGGCACCGATAAGCGCGGCTTGATCTGGCACACGCAGGGGTCGGGGAAGTCCTTCACCATGCTCTACGCCGCCGAGAATCTCCTCTCACGCGACGTCGCCCGCAACCCGCAGGTCTTCATCATCGTCGATACGGACAAGCTCAACAGCCAGATGCGGGATCAACTGGCGAACCTCTCCTTGGAGCAATGGACGGAAGCCGAGAGCATCGACCACCTCCAGCGACTTATCGAGGAGGGGCAGAGCCAACTCGTTCTGACGACCATCCAGAAGTTCCAAGACGTGGAGCCGGACGTGCAGGGCAACGACGAGGTGATCGTCATGTCCGACGAGGCCCACCGCTTCATGGAGGCCGACCTCGGCAGTCGTCTCGACGCCGCCCTTCCCGAGTGCTACCACTTCGGATTCACCGGGACGCCGGTGCGTGAAGGCGAGCGCCACGAGGACCGGAACACGTTCCGCGAGTTCTCCCCGGAGGGCGAGGACTACCTCCACCGCTATTCGGTCAAGCAGGGGATCGAGGACGGCCTGATCCTCCCCGTCTACTTCACGCTCCGCCACGAGATGGAGTGGGAGATCGACGAGGCCGGACTCGACGAGGAGTTCGAACAGGAGTTCCGGGGGCTGAGTACGGACGAGAAACGCGATTTGATCCGCGAGAAGGTGACGGCGAGGACGCTGGCCGAAATCGAACCACGGGTTGATCGCGCCGTCGAAGAGATCGACCAGCACTACGACGACCACGTCAATCCGAACGGCTGGAAGGGGATGGTGGTCACGCCGAGCCGTCGATCCGCCGCGATGTACGGCGAGCGACTCGTGGACCGCCGCGGCGAGGACGAAGTCGAAGTCCTCTACACGGCGACCAACGACGATCCCGAGCTGATCCAGCAGTTCCACACAGATTCCGAGGAGCGCGACAGCATCGTCAAGAGATTCAAGCAGGAAGACGAGCCGAAGCTCCTCGTGGTTCACAATATGCTCCTGACGGGCTTCGACGCGCCGGTGCTGAAGACGATGTATCTGGATCGGAACCTGAAGAATCACAACCTCATGCAGGCCATCGCCCGGACGAATCGGCCTGCCGAGGGCAAGGAGAACGGCGAGATCGTGGACTTCCAAGGCGTCTTCGAGAACATCGACGAGGCGCTGGATTACGACGCCGAGACGAAGGCCTACGCCGCCCGCGACAAGGACGAACTCTTCGACGAACTCGTCGATCACGTGAAGACGGTCCTGGAGATCTTCGACGGCATCCCGAAGACGGATACACAGGAAGCGACCTACGAGGCCGTCGAACGGGTCAGCACACACCCGGAACGCCGCGAGTTCAAACAGGGCTTCCGACGACTCCAGAATCTCTACGAAGCGGTCGCCCCTGACAAGCGTCTCGTCACCGAGAACATCGCCCGGAAGTACAAGTGGCTCAGTCGTGTCCACGTCGCGTTCAAGCGAACGACTTCCGGGGACAACGACCCCGAAGAAGAGATGCGCGAGAAGACGCGGGAGATCATCGACAAACACGTCGAAATCGGCGAGATCAAACGCGACTTCCCGACGTACAAGCTCGGCGAAGAATATCTCGAAGACGTTGAGGGCCTCGATAATCCGGGTGTGAAGGCGTCACAGATCGCCCACGCGACCAAAGAGCATCTGCATCCCCGAGAGAATCAGAATCCACGATACAAACGGTTGAGTGAGCGTGTCACGGACATCGTGGAGCGATGGCAAGGGAATGAAGTGAGCGATCCCGAAGCCGTCGAAGCCCTGCAAGCAGTCGAAGCGGAGATTCTGGACGTGCAGGAGGAGGCCGAAGAGCAGGGGATGAACGACGCCGAGTTCGCGGTCTACACCCATCTCACCGAAGAGACGGATACGGGACTCTCGGAGAACGAAGCCGAAGCCGTTGCCCAAGAAATCGTTTCCCAGTTCCACGAGCGAGTTGATCGGAACTACCCCGGCTGGAAGACGAACCAGCAGACTATCTCCGAGGTCGAGCGCATCCTCCTCGACGTGCTGGTCGTCGAACGTGATCTGGGATACCTCATTCAGAACGACGACGAATTCGTGGATTCGATTCGGGAGTATCTGATTCAGAACCATGGCTAAGTCCCAACGTCGGATCGACCTGCTGGGAGATACTGTGGAGTACGACGTTCGACGGAGTCCCGACGCTACGAAGCCCCGGATCGACGTGGACATCCGCGGTGTCACGGTCGTCCTACCTGAGGCTGAAACGACTTCACCGACGCAGATACTCCAAGAGAACGCGGCGTGGGTTATCGAGAAGAAGCGGAAGTACGACACCTACCGGGAGCAAATCCCCGAGCGTAGCTTCGATAACGGCGCGGTGTTCCCGTTTCTTGGAGAGCCGCACGAAATCGTCGTGGAACGCCGCCCGTCGTCCAGCGTCGTTGACGACACGTTCCGGCTTGCGGAACATCACGTCGAAGAGACCTCGGTGAAGAGAGCCTTGGAGACCCTGTATCGGCGAAAAGCGAGGGAGCGATTCGAACGCCGGGCAGATCACTTCGCGGCGACGATGAACGTGGACTACGAGCAGATCGAGATCCGGAATCAGCGAACCAAGTGGGGAAGTTGTTCCTCCACCGGAACGCTCGGTCTGAATTGGCGATTGATGATGGCTCCGCCTGACGTTCTCGACTACGTCGTCATTCACGAACTCGCGCATCTTCGAGAGCCGAATCACACCGATGCGTTCTGGTCACTCGTCGCGGAGCATGACCCCGATTACGAGGGTCACGCCCAATGGCTCGATGAGCATAGCGTCCAGCTGATCTTCTCGGAGGACGACCTCTGAAATCTGGGAAACCGATGTGGTCACCGAGAAGGGGGCGAGGGGAATCCGACGATATGTGGAAATTGTATATTTAACCTAAATAGATAAAAACTAAACATTCGTAAGAATTATTATCGGCAAGAGAGGCTGGCGTCGGTTGATCTCAGCGTGCATCAGATCGCTCTCAGCGAGCTATAGAGAGAAGTTTTATTGAGATAATGGAAACCACTTGGAGATCCTTCTTCGGAGATGTGAGTCAATTGTGGCGGTTAGAGCGGGTCGTGTACTATCCCTCCGAGGTTTATTCGTTGAGTGTGGCTTCTGCCTGCTTTTTGATGCGGCGAGCTTCTACTTGAACGGTCGGCTGGCGTTTACTGTCGCCTTCGATCTTCTTCATCTCGGACAGTACGAACGCAACCTGTCGAGGAGTCAATTTCATACACCATTCTAAGATTGGTCATACCTGAATCTGAGCTTCGATTCTCTACAATAGTAGGCTAAGGACAACCACTATGTAAAGAATATTCTAATCTCTGTGGGTTTAACATCTACTTTTTAGAATTATCTGTTGTTAAAACCGCCCTTATCGAGGTCAATATTGAATTCAATATTTAGTTCTATTATTGACCTCGATAAGTAGATGTTAACATCTTAGTTGTTATCATTATATAATAATATACTAACGTCCATTACTACTCCCCCGGTTCCTAATCCCCAGTTCCAACACCTAACTGGGGTTCGGCACGTGACCACCCCTCGGATGGTCACTTCCGTTGATGGGATCTACTGGGTAAATAAAGGTCAGCCGCGAACTTAAATCTTTATGTCTGATTCGATAGATCAAAGCAGTTTTTCGGGGGACATAGTCGAGGTTCTATTTGTCAACAAAAACGTATTTGGTCGGTAGACAAAGAAATTGAAGTATTTTCAAAATATTCCTATCTGATTTTCGAATGTTTAGTTTGGGTATCCGTGGATAGCCCCACAAAGCGACCTTCGTCGCATCAGCAGACCGTGCTGGTCGCTCCAATGTTCTCAAAGTTGCACCTCATCATGATTTTGGAACGGATCGCCATGAAGTGGCCTAATCTGAATGCAGACGTCGTTCGGCGTAAAACGCCGACTGAACGGCGAGGAGAGAGGGAGGGGGAGTTGTTACACCAGTCGGAGGGTCGAAGCCGCTCGTTGGTAACCCCGACCGCGTAGATTGGGCGATTTTAGTCAGAATTCGGGGGTCAGTTTCCGCAGATCATAAGAATATCGTCACTTTTTAGTCGCCACACCGTCTTTTGTTTAGTAGACGCACTTCTTGCAGAAGGTACTCTTCGCTTAGTCCCGACTTTCTCACCGGGCAGGCGGAGTGTCGCCACGCAAATAGCTATTAATCAGATTATGACTTCTCAGAGACTGACAAGCGACAGCGACGAACAGATTCGGTTCGACAAGCACCCGTTTTTGAACGAGAATCAACTCCAAGTTGATCCACTTCCAATTTCACTCATCGCGCCGGTCACGTCAAACCACACAATGCTGGGTCTGGACACCTACGAACTGGACTACGATAAGAATGGAAACCGGCCACCGAAATACAAGCGACTCGAACTCCTGAATAGGGGAACCCACAATGGGAAGTGGGGAAACCAGCGCAAACAGCGAAGAGAAGATGACTGGTATTTGTGCCAAATTATCGCTAACCAAGTGGGACTACCAGAGAGCCTGAAAGATTCAGTCGATAGCGCATACAATTCTCTCGATCTCCGGACATTCAAGCAATACGAGGGTTGCACGGGATCTTCAGGAGGAATGGATAAGCAATACTTGGTCGTGTTTTGTCTCTGCGCTTTAATATACAACAAGTACTGCCCTGATGATCGGCGATATTACCCGAATAAGCAGGTTCCAAATCGGAAAAAGTACGGTGCAGGACTGCGCTTTGCTGGAAATCTAACCGATAGCGTACCCTCAGATACCGACGAGGAACTGCACAAGTTCGCTGATTCGATGGGTTTCAGCGACACGGACATCAAATCCTGTATGGAGAAACTTCGTGGGCGATGCCCTCGTTTCTACCGTGATGAGGCGAGTTAGCTCTGCTTATAAAACCCTGTGCCCCTTTATAAACTACTGTATATTATCAAAGGTGGAGATACAATAACGGAGATGTTTCAGCCCTTCCAGAATAAGATATCAAGGTGACGTAAATCCCATCGAGATATTTCTCATTAAGTGAATTGTAGTGGCCAACTACTGGAACACAGAAGTTCGTGAGAAACGTGGAAAGAAACAGAATATTTGAATTTCAGAGCTTATCCTCGATAAGGCGGGGTGACAACACCGCCCGGCACGTACCGCAGGAGCCGCTTGCGGCTCCGAGGAACGCGCCCGGCGTTGATACCCGCAGAATAGATATTACTGGGCCGCGGGTGTAGTCTGACTCTACCGACAGTTGCACGTGGCTACTGCTAAGAGTCTGGGTGGGAAATCACCACACAACAACAGCGGGTGTCTGCTCGCCCCCCTTCCCGAGGCGAAAATCGAAGGATTACTCGTAGTAGCTCAACCGTTCGACGACCTCCGCAAAGGCGACGTTCTGACGCACATCCGTTATCTCAATTGTGACTCGCTCACTCTCTTTCGTATCGGGGACGATCACGACGTAGCCCCGTTCGACCCGAGTGATCCCGTCGCCCTGCTCGCCGATGTCCTCGATCTCGACTTCCCGCGTCTCACCTTCCTCGACTGGTGGCTCCGGTGGCTCGCGCTCCTGCTGTGATGCCGTTTTAGCCTGTTCAGTTTCTTCTGGCTCGCTCTGTGTCGGAGAAGACACGAGTGCGACGCGATACGTTTCTCCTTGCTGGAGATCGCCCAGTTGCAGTTCGCGCTCGGGAACATCGATCACATACGAGCCGTCCTGTTCCGTAATCGAAGCCGAGAACAGACATTCAAGTTCTTCAGAGATCTCCATGAGTTAGCCTCTCAGCAGGATAGCGTAGCTGACCACTTGATTCTGCTGTCGTGCTGTTGCTCTGTGAGCCACTCTGTTGCGGAGTGTCCGTTCGAAGCCCTTACTGGATGAGTTTTATTAGCCTCTATAATGACAATTTCTCCATGGTGTCATCTGAGATCATGTTAACGTACGAGGTTGATAATCGAAGTCCGCTCGATAGTAGACGAGAGCGTACATTTCATGAAGGTTGGGAAGACGCAATAGATGATGGTCCGTATACAGAGGGAACCTTTAATCAACTAAGTTGGCAGAACCTCGGCAACCGTCTGGGCTGTCTGTTTGGAGATGTGCCTGACGAAATGCGAGACGAACTGATGTTTTGGGCTGAGCGCCAGCTTCGGCTTGATTGATACACGCCCTGTATTCAGCATATGAATTGAAACCTATTATTGCCTGAGAAGTTTCAACAAGACCGTTCACTCGGGACTCACGACATCGTCGCAGACTGGACACTCTGCCCAGACACCAGTCGTCCCGTCGTCTTTCTCGTACTCAACCAGTATCCACGACGCAGAAATGCCTTCATCACACTCCGGACATCTCCCGTGGTTCGGAGTATCGCTGGTCATCAGAGGAGAGGAAGGGAGCGTGTGACAATTTCCCTTCCAAGCGCCCGTAGGACGATACGCTGATGTAAGCTTTGTGCGAAATTGTAGTCCAGACGAACTGTCGCCAATACTAATTCGCTCGCCCCCCGATTCCCGGTGATGAGCCTTCGGACAGCACTCACTCAACTACTCGGCGATGCGGGGCCGACGATCATCGTTGAGTGCCGTCAATGTGGGATGACGGTTACGCCCGAGACGGAAACCTGTCCCGAGTGCGGCGCGACTGAATTCTGCTGGTACGAGATTCCGGAATAGGGAACCCCCGTCAAAATGCCTGATTCCGCGGATATAGGCCTGTCACAGGATGAACTGCTCCGACGTTACTCGATTGGAGGACGTAAATCACGTTGTCGGAAGTCAGCCTCACTATCCGACTCCAGTTTTACCCTAACGAGAGCTGAATCCTGCTCGTCTCCCGTGACCTTCCCGGCGTGGTCCTCGATGATCGAGACAACGGTCCCGTGTTTTCCGTGGTACTGCGAGTGATCTGGATCCCTCTCATCAGGGATGTCGATCCGAACACGGTCGCCTTCTGAGAATTGATCCATCAGCGTGACCCGCGATAACGAGCGGAGTGAGTTAGTCCTGTCTCAGTTCGGTCCACTCACAGCCGCACATCTCGCAGGAGTAGTGTTCCTTCGTCAGGGTCGCCTCGGCCTTTTCGAAGACCCACACGTCGCTGTCGTCCCCACACCGAGGACACGGTTCGGAGACGCGACGGGCGACCGGAGTCCCACTCATCGCCACTCCTCCAGCGAGTCGTCGATCATCCAATCCTGTGGCTCTCGTTCGAGGGTATTCGCACTCGATCTGAGGAAGTCCCAGAGCGCGTAGATCTCGTCGTCGCGCCACTCCTCTTCGAGAGTAATCCGTTCGATCCGTGACGCGAGATCTCGCGCTTCTGTCGCGGTGAGACACGCCGATTCGCCACGACACGAGACGGTAATCCCGTCGGCGCTCAGTTCGGCTGTGATGCGTTCTTGGGGCTTCCACGCCCGGCCCTGTTCGACGATCTTCTCGTACAGCTCCGGATGGTGCGGTTCGTCCTTGTTCGGGCCGATGTCGTCGTCGGTGCCGAGAAGCTCTCGTCGAACGCGATGAGCGGCTCGCGTCTGGCCGTCAGCGAGGAGTTCACCGATAACGTGGTAGACGCGAGAGTACGAGATATATCCCTCATCATTGCCGTAGTCGGACTCTCGCCACGGATCACTCAGCGTGCGAACGATGTTTCCCTCGTCGTCGATCTTGACCTCGGGGAAATCCACCGAGGCGTGTTTCTCGGCTCCGTCGTCGGGGTGGTTCTTCCGGCCAGCAACCTGCCCGAGATGGATCAGAACGCCGTTCGCTCCCTTGAACGGCTGGAGACAGTAGGGACACAGACGAGCGACGTTCTCTGTGTCGCGCTCCTCGGGATACTCCATCTCGACTTCTTCCTCACCGACGGTTTCGAGATCGTCGAAGGTGACGCCCTCGGGGACCTCACCCTGCGGTCCGTGGCCGTTCCCAGAGCTTTGCCGGACGTGTAGGTGCATCCCACGGGCGAGCTTCTCGGCGTCACAGCCCTCGATGGGACAGCGAACGGTTCGCTCGTCGTTGCGGTGTTTGTCGCTCATTCGCTCTCACCCGCCTTCCCGCTGTCCATAACGCGGGGGAGAACGCTATCGATACTCTCGGCTGACGGTTCGTCACTCTCAAGTCGGACGGTAGTTGAGGCGTACATGGTCTTTGGTACTCCCGAAGGCCACCCGCCTGAGTGTTCCAGCACTCGGGCGTTCTCTCGACGAGTCCACCCCAAAGGGCGGGCGACCTTCTACCAGTAACCACGAGGTTAAAGGATATAAGTCTTGTCCATTAACCTCGAAGTCGGTGGAGATATACCGTATCGACTCGGATATACACGCATGGAGCGGGATCGAGACGAGAGTGGACAGTACACGGAGCAAGTGACGCTCGACGACGTGCTGGCTGTGTTCGAAGGAGCGAACCTTCCAGTTCTGACTGCCAGCGAGGTCGCTGAGGAATTAGACTGCTCGCGTCCGTCCGCGTATAACAAGCTTGAGAGACTGGTTGAGCAGAGTGAGATTCAGAAAAAGAAGGTCGGAGCGCGGGCGGCAGTCTACATCTGGATGGATGAGGAATAGAGGAAAGCGCAGAGGCCGGCCGCGCCTTCCCGAGGCTACCGTTTGATAGTGAATCTGGCTGTTGAACTCCTCAGGAACAGATAGAGCAACGCGCTGAATATAGAGCATAATTTCACCAATGTCTGTCTCGCGGCAATGTTTATGATTCGGAGATCAATATCTCCTCTATGGGAAAGAACGACAATTGGGTTGGAAGGCTTGAAAGAGAATTTGAGTGGTCAGACAGCGAACCGGGGCCAGAACAGGTCGTGGAAGAGGCAAAAAAGAGAGATATTGATTCGATTGAACACCTAATCGACAGAATGGTAGATGCTAACGAGGTCCCGAATAATATATCGGAAATAATAGAAGATCGTTTGTCAGAAGATCAGATTGAAGACGTTTTAGAGAATCTTAGCGGCGGAGTTACAACCGGATATATGAGATGGAAATGGTACAGGGAATATCGGGATTCTTTTCTTGGAAATCCTTCGGAAGCTGAATAATTAGGAATATTCTGTGCTGAATACGCTCCCTGTATTCAGCACGACTGCCGAAGGTTCCACCAATTAAAATGCCGACGCCAGCAAATCACGAACCTACCCGATGTCTTCAAGAGCGTCCTGCCGATCTTCCGGTGGCGCTTGGTCGTAGCGCATCGTCGTCTGCTTTCGCTTGTGACGGAGTTGCGCCTGCGTCGCGGCGAGGCCGCGCTCTTGGGTCACATACGTCCCGGTGGAATGGCGAAGCGCGTACCACGTCAGATCGCGCTCGATTCCGGCTATCTCGCGCAGGTTATCGAGGAGCAGATTGAGCGATTTCGACCGATAGGGATTGCCGTGGCGAGTCAACCACAGAGCATTCGTGTCGTCGTATTTGTCGTATAGCTCGCGTTCTTCCAACCACCGGGCAAGATGCTCCGTCGTCGTCTCGGTGAGGCTCACACGCCAGTTATCGGTGTTTTTCGACGATTCTTCCTCGGGAATCCGGAGAACGCAGTTGTCGAGATCGACCCAATCGACGGTTGCGCGACCGACTTCGACCGGGCGGAGTCCACCGTCGAGGGACACGTTGACGATAGAGACGTACTTGAAGCCGTTCGCACGTTCCCAGTCGCCCTGACCGATGTCTCTCACCGCCTTCCCGAAGCGTTGCGCGAGGTGTATCTTCCACTCTCGTCGCTTCTCTGGAGTGAGGGCGGCGTAGGACGGGACGCTTCCGTATTCGAGGACAGCATCTCTGATCTTCTGGCGCTCCGGTTTGGTGAGGTAGTCTTTCGGCTGTGAGACGCCCGACTTTCCGCCTTCGATCTTGATATCGGTATCCCACGGATCGCCTTTCCACTCGAAGTAGGATTTGATGGCGAGCTTGATGTTGTCGAGATACGAGGTGGAGTAGTCCTCGTCGCTCTCCTTCTGTTCGGTGAGGAAGTCGTCGGCGTGGTCGTGGGTGATCGCGGTGGTGAACCCGCCCTCGTTGACCCAGATGTAGCGGTGGAGTTGGTCGAGGATGCTGGCGTAGACCTTCCGGGTGTCTTCGGCGTAGTTTTCAACCAGCCATTTTACATATTTGCGGCGATGTTCCCGGTAGGAGACGCGTTGCCGCTCAGTCAGCGCGTTGAGGGCTGGCTCGCTAATAAGAACGACACCTTCAACTGATTCCCGGTCAGACATCCGTGTACCTGCCATGATCCGGCGTGTGAGTGGTTTGAGGTCGGTTCAACTCAGGTTCGATGGGTTGAGCGGATTTCATGCTGGATTGACCGATGGATTGAGATAATCGCCGGACGGCGCAGGGATTCCGAGATCAGATCGCGGTGGGATGGCAGAGCGGCCTATTGCGCCTGCCTTGAAAGCAGGTAGCCTCACGGCTTCCTGGGTTCGAATCCCAGTCCCACCGCCTTTTCGCGAACGCTGGTGAGCGAAAAGCGGCCGCTGGGATTCGAATCAGGGAGTGACGCGAGCGGAGCGAGCGAAACGACCGTGATTCGAATCCCAGTCCCACCGACTTCTCTCGACTCTCTTCGTTCGTCTCGATCGGTCGGTGATCTCCCACTCGCTCGCTTCGCTCGCGGGAGTCCCACCGACTTCTCCGTGAACGCTAGTGAGCGATGTCCGTATGTCCCACACCACCAAACAACATGAACAATGATTATATACTTGCCCGTGTAAGGGACGGGTATGTCGACACAGCAGTCGGCGTCGGCGGCATTGCACCGATGCGGATGCGGTGAGACCTTCGATTCGACGGAGGCACTCCTCGAGCACGCGCGAGAGGTACACCGGTTCTCCCCACTCTAGGTGGGCTATCGGATTTTTGATTTCGAACGTAACGGCTTTGAGCGGTGCGACCAAGAGGCGAATATGGACTGGCCACACGACCCGGACGGCGAGGAGGGAAGCGAGGGCGGGCGCAAGTACGGCCACGCCGTCATCGCCAAGAAGGTCGACGAGACGGAGGATTTCCCTCTCGACGTCGCGACGTTCGTCGACGAGTACGGCGACGACCCCGTCCGCATCGACTACGAAACCGTCGTCTCGGTGCGCGACGTCTTCGAGGGCGTCGACGCGAAGGAGTTCGGGGATCTCGTCGAGATGCACCAGGCGCTCGGCGAGGCGATGCGCGAACAGGGGTACTGGTTCTACCAAGAATCGTCGTAACGGTGGGGTGACCGTTCGCCGAAAATATCCGGCGAGGGTCCCGCGAGGGGGGCCGACGCGTTCGTCAGTGGCGCTTGGACCGGCCGGGCACCCGATTTCTCGGAAGAGTTTATAAATAATCCGACCGTTCGTACCCGTATGGTACGCGATATCGGACGACGCGAATTCCTGGTTGGTACCGGAACGGCCGGCACGCTCGGACTGGCCGGCTGTATCGGCGGCGGTGGCAACGGCGGCGGTGGCAACGGCGGCGACAGCGGCCCCGACATGCTCGTCGTCATCGGCTACCCCGAGAGCGGCATTCAGCTGTTCCGCGACTACTACTCCATGTCGAGCGGGGAACACGACATCCTCGTGCCCGACGGCCTGCGCGACGGCGCGATGCCGGGACAGGTCGGCAACGACATGGCGAACGTCATCGGGACGGCGCCGGCGGCTGGCGGTCCAAACCAAGAGGCATTCAACACGCTGTTCCAAGACCAGTACGGCTCGTCGCCCGGCGTGTTCACCTCACAATCCTACGACTCGGTCGCGATTCAGATCCTCGCGAACGCGGCGGCAGGGGAGAACGACGGGACGGCTGTCCGTGACCAGATACGTCGGATCGCCAACCCCGACGGCACTGAGTACGGCCCGCAGGACTTCCTCGACGCCGTCGAGGCGGCGGCCAACGGCGAGAACATCAACTACCAGGGCGCCTCCAGCACGACCAACTTCAACCAGGCGGGCGACCCGGCGTCGGCCGCCTACTCTATCTGGGAGTTCGTGGGCGCGGACACGGAGGGAACCAACCAGATCGAAGTCCAGAACTTCGAGAGCGCGAACCCGGAAGGTGGCGGTCCGAGCGCCGACAGCGGCCCGGGCGGCATGGGTCGTACCATCGACGTTGGCATCCTCCTGCCGGAGACGGGTGACCTCGCCTCCGTCGGCGGTCCGATGATTCAAGCGGCACAATTGCCCGCCCGACAGGTCAACGACTCCGATCTGGACCTCGAAGTGAACGCGCAGGTCGAGGACACACAGACCTCGCCCTCCTCGGGCGTCACGGCCGCCGAATCGCTCGTCAACGCCGGCATGCCGAGCGTCTGTGGCTCCGCGTCCTCGGGTGTGAACGTGCCCGTCTCACAGGAGGTGTTCATCCCCAATCAGATCGTCGGCTGTTCGCCGTCGAGTACGGCGCTGTCGGTCACCAACCTCGAAGACGACGACTACATCTTCCGGACGGCGCCGTCCGACCAGCTACAGGGTCGCGTGATGGCACAGGTCGCTTCCGAGCGCCTCGAGAACACTTCCGCGGCGACGCTCTACGTCAACAACGACTACGGGCAGCAGCTCTCCGAGCGATTCACCGGAGTGTTCCAAGACGAGTTCGGCGGCACCGTGACGAATCAGGTCGCGTTCAACATCGGCGAGTCGTCGTACACGTCGGTCATCGAGACGGCGCTCTCCGGCTAACCGCCCAGGAACTGCTTGCGGACCTCCTCGTCGTCGAGGAGCGTTCGCCCGTCGCCCTCGAATCGGTTCGCGCCGTTGGCGAGGACGTAACCCCGATCACAGCGACGAAGCGCCTCTTTTGCGTTCTGTTCGACCATCAGAATCGCGGTGCCGGCGTCGTTGATCTCGTCGATGCGGTCGAACATCTCGTCGACGAGATCGGGCGCGAGGCCGGCACTCGGCTCGTCGAGCAGGAGGAGGTCCGGATCGAGCATGAGCGCCCGGCCCATGGCGAGCATCTGTCGCTGCCCGCCGCTCATCGTGCCCGCGGTCTGGCCCTGTCGCTCTTCGAGGACGGGGAAGCGCTCGAACACCGCCGCCAGTCGGTCTTCGGGCAGGTCGTCGAGGACGTACGCTCCCATCTCCAGATTCTCCCGCACCGATAGGGAGGCGAACACGTTGTCCGACTGCGGGACGTAGCCGATCCCTTCGTGGATGATCTCCTCGGGCGAGCGGTCGGTGATATCCCGGCCGTCGAACGTGATCTCGCCACCCATGTAGGTCGTGAGGCCGAACACCGACTTCATCACGGTCGATTTGCCGGCGCCGTTCGGGCCGACGATGGTGACGTACTCCTCGTCGGCGACGTCCATGTCGACACCGTCGAGGATCTGGAGGTCGCCGTAGCCGGCGTCGAGGTCGCGGACGACCAGCAGGCCGTCGTCGCCGTCGGCGCTCATACGTCACCTCCCAGATACGCCTCGATGACCTCCTCGTCGGCTTTGATCTCGTCGGGCGTCCCTTCGGTCAGAATCCGCCCCTGATGCATCACGATCACGTGCCGGCAGTTGTTCATGATGAGGTCCATGTCGTGTTCGACGAGCAGGAACGTGTACCCCTGATCGCGGAGTTCGTGGATGTGATCGAGCAACCGTCGTTCGAGCGTCGGGTTGACGCCCGCGAAGGGCTCGTCGAGGAGGAGCATATCGGGGTCGGTCAGCAGCGCTCGTGCCATCTCGAGAAGTTTGCGCTGGCCGCCCGAGAGGTTGCCCGCGTACTCCTCCGCGAGGTGTTCGATTTCGAAGAACTCCAGCGTCTCCCACACGCGGTCGAGCAGTTCGGTCTCCTGTTCGACGACGCCGCCGCGGGCGCCGGGGAGGACCGATCGCCAGAGGTGTTCGCCGCGCTGGGCCTTCGGCGCGAGCATCATGTTCTCCAGCACGGTCATCTCGCCGAGTTCGCGGGCGATCTGGAACGTTCGGACCAGCCCCCGGTTGGCGATCTGATAGGGTTCGAGGCCGGTGATGTCCTCGCCGTCGAAGACGACCCGCCCTTCGTCGGGTGCGAGCATCCCCGTGATGAGGTTGAACGTCGTCGACTTGCCGGCGCCGTTCGGGCCGATCAACCCCGTGAGCGTGCCCTGTTCGACTTCGAACGTCGCGCCGTCGACGGCCGTGATGCCGCCGAAGCGCTTCGTGAGGTTCTCGATACGGAGTGGCGTGTCGGTCACATCCGGCCGTGACCGCGTGATCGAATCACTCACGCCGCTCACCCCCGGTCCCGTCGCCGTCGGTCTGGGGCGTCGACTCGGGGTCGGCGTCCGCGCCACCGCCTCGCCCCGGACCGCTTCCGCCTCGCCCGAGCGAGATGGCCGCCGCCGTCTCCTTGCGGTGGCCGAGCATTCCCTGGGGGCGGTTGTGCATCAACCAGATGAGGGCGACGCCCATGACGACCAGCTGGAGCTGGCGGACGCTATCGAGCGTGTAGAGCAGGAAGGGAACGGGGTCGGCACTCGACAGGAGCGGCGAGATGGCCGGTCCGAAGCTGCCGGGCGCGTCGCCGGGCTGGAAGACGGACGTGACGACGTTCTGGAAGTAGAGCGGCCCCTGGTAGAGGACGGCGGCGAAGACGGCGCCGCCCATGACGCTGCCGGTGTTCGATCCTGCGCCGCCGATGATGAGCGCGATCCAGACGAAGAAGGTGAGCCGCGGGCGGAAGAAGTTGGGCGTCACGGCGCCCTGTCCCATCAGCCAGAGAATGCCGGCCAGTCCCATCAGCGCACAGCCGAGCATGAACGAGACGATTTTGAAGCGGTCGGTGTTCTTGCCGAGGGCGCGAGCCACGTCTTCGTCCTCGCGGATCGCTTTCAGCACCCGGCCGAACGGCGACTCCCCCGTCCGCTTCAGGAGCCAGAAGTAGGCCGCGACGACGCCAAGCAGGACGAGGCCGTAGACGAGGCTGTGAACGATCGGGTCGGGATTGTTGGGAACGACGGTCCCCACGAGGGCGACGAGGCCGTCGTAGACACCCGAGAGCCCGAGCGCGTCGATGAGCGCGAGCAAGGGGTCGGGGAAATCGAGGATGAGGCCGCTCCCGCCGCCGAAGCCGACGCGGGTGGTCTCCCCCGAGAGCGTGTGGGGAATCTGGAACTGTTGGAACGTCGAGGAGAGGAAGCCAAAGCGGACGATTTCGGACATGGCGATGGTGACGATGGCGAGGTAGTCGGCGCGTAGCCGGAGCGCCGGCAACGCGACGACGAACCCGAGAATCGCCGCGGCGACCATGCCGGCGAGGATCCCGACCGGAATCGGCAGGCCGAGGCCACCGACTTGCGCCGCGCCGCCGGAGCCGTACAGCGGCTTGGAGACGAACGCCATCACGTAGATGCCGACGGCCATGAAGCCGACGACGCCGATGTTGAACAGGCCGGTGTACCCCCAGTGGAGGTTCAGGGCGAGCGCGAGCGTGGCGAAGACGCCGATGTAGAAGGTGAGCGAGGCGAGCGAGTTGAGCTGTCCGCGGACGCTGTAGCCGAGGACGAGGCCGCTGACGAGGTAGCTGCCGTAGATGACGACAAGGAGGGCGGCGATTTTGACCACGTCCTGTGCCCACAGACGGCGGAGCGTGTCCGTCGGTGCTTGCGCACTCATGCGGTCGACCTCCCGGAGAACAGCCCCTGCGGACGGACGAGCAAGATGACGATCATGACGACGAAGGCAGCAGCCCGGGAGAAGGCGGAAGGAATCCAGAGGACGGATATCGAGGCGGCGACGCCGATGATGAGGCCGCCCGCGATAGCGCCGTAGATAGAGCCGATGCCGCCGAGGATGACGGCCGCGAAGATCAGGAGGAGGAGAAGCCAGCCGTCGTTGAAGCCGAGTGTCCCCTTCCAGAGAATAAACACGTAGCCCGCGACGCCGGTGAGGCCGCCGCCGATGATCCACGTCGCGCGGACGACCCGTTCGGTCGGGATGCCGGTGATGCGTGCGAGGTCCTCGTTGTCGGACATGGCGCGCATCGCCTTCCCGAGTTTCGTCGTCTGGAGGAGGAGGTGGACCCCGAGCATCAACCCGCCGGCGACGACGAGAAGCGTGATGTCGTGGGCGTCGATCCGGACGACGCCGTCGATGAAGTAGAGCGGAATCTGTGGGATCGATCCGGCGGCGGTCGTGCCACGAACGCTGGAGCCGAAGACGAACTGGATCAGGTAGCGGAGCGCGAACGCGACGCCGATACTCGTGATGAGCAGGGTGATCCCGCTCTCGGAGCGGACGGGCTTGTAGACGACGCGGTCGATGGCGAGCGCGAGGAGGACGGTCGTAGCTCCGGCGACGACGACGCCGGCGGCCACCGCGACGGGTGTCGTCGTCACGCCGATACCGAGGGCACCGCCGAGGACGGAGCCCCCGGCGCCGACGAGCAGGAGCGAGCCGATGTCGGCGCGGCCGAGGCCGGCGATGGCGTACGTCGTTGCCCACCCGGCGAACGCGCCGCTGGTGATGTAATCCCCGTGCGAGAAGTTCGCGAAATTCAGGATGCTGTAGGTCATCGACAGGCCGACCCCGGCCAGCCCGATCACGAGGCCGCGCATCACGCCGTCCCAGACGAGCGAGCCGAGACGCGCGAAGGTAACGGCGCCGGAGACCAGTAGTCCCCAGACGAGCGAGCCGAGAAGTAACAGGCCGAGAGCGGCGAAAACGACCGTCAGCGGCCGGTCGACCGCCATCTCCAGCCACTGTCTGCGTTCTGTAACCCCAGTTTCAGTTCCCGATGCCATTTGTTCTCGTGCTGTGTGCGGACGTGACGCAGGCATAAACCTTTCTTCCGTCTTCGCGCCGAATCCGGGGGCGACACGCCGGCGGAACTGACTTGCCTGCTGTCCGCTTAGCCCACGGCATGGTCACGGTCGAACCGGCAGACTCCACCGAGGCCGACGCCGTCGCCGACCTCTGGATGGCGCTCGCGCGCGAGCAGCGTCCCTACGGCGCTCACCTCCGTCCGGCACAGAGCCGCGACGCAGTCAGGGAGTCGATGGCCCAGCACGCAGTCGAAGGCGGGCTCACCGTGGCCCGCGCGGACGACGAACTCGTGGGGTTCGTCCGGTTCGACGTGGAACGTGGCCCGCTGGCACAGGACTGCACTCGGGGGGTCGTCCGCGACCTCTACGTGCGGCCGGCGTGGAGAGAGGAAGGCGTGGGCGCCCGTCTCCTCGACGCGGCCGAGGCGGCGCTCGGTGACCGAGGAGTCGACATCGTCGCTCTCGAAGCACTGGCCGCCAACGCGGACGCCATCCAGTTCTACGAACGGCGCGGCTACCGACGTCACCGGATCGAGTTCGAGCGGGAGGTCGAAAACGATAAACGCCCGCGCAGGGACCGATAACCTGTCTCGGTGCCAGGGGAGCATGGGCGGTTCATGCACTCGACTTGTAATCGAGACTTCGTGGGTTCGAATCCCACCCCTGGCTAACCACGAATTGTGTACAATCCAAGCCTGAAACGCCTGATTTCGGGCAAATTGGGTCTGCTGATTCTGGGGATTGCAGGGGGTGCCCGGCATGAGCGGGCGCTCCTACGAGGGGCCCGCACTCGACGGCACCGTCCAGTATCTCGGTGACGCTCCGCACTGGCAAGGGGACGGCGAGACCGTCGACGTCGTCGACGACACGCCCCTTGGTGAGGAGACAACGACCAACGTCCCCGACCTGCAGGTCGAGCGTCCCGACGTCGAGGGGCAATCGACCTGGAGCGACTGGGGAGGTGACGAGCGGTGAGCGCTCTTCGCGAACGCGGCTGGTGGTACGACGCCGAGTTCGTTTCCTGTGATCGGTGTCGCGGCTCCGGGGAGCGCGTCGAGTGCATGGACGACCTCTGCCACGCCCAGGGCCGGTGTTTCCACGACCCGGCCAACAACGTCTGCAATCTCTGTGGCGGGACTGGTCGGGTGACGGAAGAACTCGACGAGCGGTGGTACTCGCGAGGCACGTTCGAGTCGGTGACCGCGCCCGATGCTGACCTCTGGAACCAAGGGAAGCTGCACGCCGTCGTTCGGGAGCGGTACGGGGGAGGTGGTGGCTGTTGAGCTACTGTCCCCTGTGCCGCCAAGCAGTCGACGAGCTTCAGTTCCACCACTGGGAGTACGAAAGCGATACCGGTGTTGAGCTCTGTGCCGGCTGTCACTACTGGCTCCATGGTGGCGAAAGAGCGACCCAGCAGCGCAAAACCGCGCGGGAGTGGGGGGCCCATGAGGAGTGGGAGCCGTGGACGTTGGACTGGAGGCACGACGCCATTCGCCGGCTTCTTCTTGCTGATCTTGTATTTATATCTGAAGAGAGGTACTCGGCGTTCGACTCGGCGGGCGATTACGTCCAGTACGTCGTGGATCGGTACAACATCCCGGCGCTGAGTCTGCTTCCTGAGTGGACTCTTGAACGGCTTATTTCGGGGACTAAGCCGGATTTGTTCGATGACGAATATGCGGAAGAAGTTGAGCAGTGCAAGCAAGCTGCTCGTGACGAGGGGTGGTGGTCCTCATGAACGACGACCGCGAGTCTATCGAGCGGTTCGTCGAGAATCACCCAAATGCAGATGCTAACCGCGTTATCATCGGCTTGGGGCTGGACTTGGATCAGCGCGACCTCGTCGAGGACGTCCTCGAGGAGCTCCACGACCAAGACGACAGCGACGACCCGGCGCCGCGGTGGGACGTCCCCGCCGACGAGCAGTGCTGCATCACCGGCTGTCACAACGAGCGGCTGTTCCCACACGACCACTCGCTGTGCGCCGAGCACTGGGACGGCGAGCCGCCAGAGGTCGACCCGGTCGATTCGGACTCCCTCGCCGAAGCCCAAGCCGTCGCCGGCGACCCTGCTCCGGAGCGCGAGGATCCGCCGGATCCGGTCCTCCCGCCGGAGCGTCTGCACGACGACCAGGAGGACGACGTCGACGAAGAGGATGACGAGGGCTGGACCCTCGCCGACGCGATGGGGGCCGGCGGTGACGGCCTGGAGACCAAAGAGCCCACCGAGGAGGGCTCGATCCCGGCGTCGACAGGGTCCGGACCGAGTCTCGCGATGGCGACCTCGGCGCTCCCGCTCGGACAGCTCGACTCGATGGCGCCCGCCGAACGCCGGCGTGCGGCCCGGAAGCGCGGTCTGGAGTGGCCGACGACCGACGAGGCCCGTGACCGCCTGTTTGAGACGATCGCCGAGGTGATGCGCGAAGGCGACGAGCGCGTCGTCGACGCCCCGACGAGCCTCGGCAAGACCTACACGATCGCCAGTACTCGGTGGGGCGCGCGCGAGGACATCACCGACGACAGTCAGGTCGTCCACCTGCTCGCGACCCGCGACGCCCGCGACGAGGCCGTCGAGGTGGCCGAGGAGGACGGCGGCGAGTACTTTGTCCTCGAAGCGCGTCACGAAGCCTGCCCCGTCGCCGCCGGCGATCACGATCCACATCCCGAATCGGACGACGACCGGGTTACGATCACCATCGAAGGCGAGGCAGCGAGTGAGTGGCTCGCCCACAAGTGCGACGCGAAGGGGATTCCGTTCTCCGCCGCGCATCGCTACCTCGAGGAGCACAACGATCAGGGCACCAAACTCCCGTGCTGCCGGAGTACTCCGACGACCTACGATGAGGACGAGGGAGACTTCGACGAGGGCGAATCGTCGGGTTGCCCGGCGATCACACAGTGGGATACCCTGCGTGAGGGCGACCACCCGCTCGTCATCGCGACCCACAACTTCGCGCACGTCCCCGGGCTGCGGATGAGGACGAATCTCGTCTTCGACGAGGAACCCGACTTCGTCCAGGACCTCTCGACGAGTCGCGTTCGCGATGCTGTCGCCGCCTACCTGCAGGCGATCGACGCCCCCGTCACCTCGTGGGAGTCGTTCATCCAACTGTCTCGGTACGACGGCTGGGGCGACGACGCCGCCCACGAGCAAGAAGCGCTGCAGGACGCGCTCAACACCGAGCCCGATCGGGAGTGGTACTTCGAGGAGCCCCGGGCGCACACCATGGCGCCGGCGCTGGCGCGGGCGATCTTCCACGCCGAGGAGCGCTGCAACGGCCGCCGCGTCGGGAAGACGCCCTACGAGCCACCGCGCCTCGACGCCCACGCCCACGACCAAGAGGGATGGAACCGGTCTTGGGTGACGGTCGTCCTCGACGAGCAGAACGACGTCCAGACCGTTCGATCGACGCCCGACCTCAACCTCTGTCGGAGCGTCGTCGGCTTGGACGCCCACCCCGCGCTGCCGAAGTGGCAGGCGAATACGCTGCCACACATCCAGCGTCGCCAAGTGCTCGATCCCGAGGAGCGTCGGCTCTGGCGTCGGTACGAGCGCGGCCTCCGTGTCGTCCAGGTCGGGACCGCCACGCGTCCGCTTACCGGCGGAGAGTACTTCGACGACCGTGGGTTCCGCGCTCTCTCATCACACCTTCGCGAGTCCTACGGCGCCGACTTTCGGACGGCGATCACCGCGAATGCCGTCGAGGACCGCGTCGCCTCGATCATGAACGAGGCCGGCGTCCACGACCCCGAGACGATGCACTACGGCGAGGAGAAGTCCCGTAACGACTTCAAGGACGAATCGATCGGGCTCGTCGAGGGCGTGATCGACCCCGGCGACGACCACGTCGTCAACCTGCTCGCCGAACTCGACCTGGACGCCGAGCCGGCGACGGTCGAGACCGAGGACGGTGAGCTGAAACGCGAGAAGGGGCGCACCTTCGAGGGCCCCGACGCCGAGACCGCGCAGGCGATCCTCGCGAGCGTTCGCGAGAACCACGTCGCCCAGGCGGCCGGTCGCTACGCCCGCAACCCCGACGACCTCGAGTCGACGGCGACCGTGTTCGTCCGGACCGACGCCATGCCGGTCGGCTTCGCCGACGTCCAGACGCCCGGTGTGGTGTGGACCTACGGGCAGAAGCAAGACGACATCGTCGAGGTGCTGCGGGAGGCGACCGAGCCGCTGTCGGCACGGGCGATCGCCGACCGGGCGGACTGCAGTAAGGAACACGTCCGACAGACGATGCGACGCTTCGAGGACGAGGACGGCGTCCACGACGTCCACGCGTTCGAGTCGGCTGGTGAGCACGGCGCGACGCTGTACGCGGCAACCGGCCTCCCGAACAGCGGTATTGTCGACGTCGGATCGCCAAGTCAGGCGTATGGGGGTACCTATACGTGGGGGTTGGCGATCCGCGACCCATCGGACTTGATCGACACGAGAGTCCAGCCGGATGGCCCCACGAGTACTGACCGACCGACGATCTGGGACGGATCTGGGGGGGTCGACCCCGGTGGTACAGGCGGGTGACCGGGGGCACGTCCTCGGCACCGAGTGAGTTCGAGGACCTCCCGCCCAGCTGCAAGTACGTCTACACCGCCATCGACGAGGCCGGGCCGATCACGCGGCAGGCGCTCCTCGAGGAAACGTACCTCGCCGAGTCGACACTCGATCGGGCCCTGGAGACTCTCGAAAGTGGGCACTGGATCCATAAGAGTCGCAAATCTGACGACCTCACCCAGGTCGTTGCCCAAATCGAGCAGTCTCCGGACGTATAACTACCATCGGTGAGTATGATGTCACGTACCCCTACCGAGCCCCGATCCGTCGTTCACAGCGGCGGTGGCCCTCCAGCCTGTTCTTTCGCCATGACCATCCGCTTTGTCGAGCCCGAGGAGTACGACTGCGCTCGCGACGAGTGCAACGAGACCCGTACCGAGTACACGTCGGTCGCTGGATCGTACTGTTCCGAAGAGTGTGCCAACCGCGCTGCTGGCGCCGCACTCCTACGCGACCTCCGTCACGATCATCGGTTCTGTGGGACCTGCTTTCGCCTTCGAAAGGATGTCGAGCAACCGAGCGACGAGTACGCCCGGCAGGCGGGGTGGACCGCACTCATCCGCGAGGCGGTCGTCGGTCACGAACACCTCACCGAGCACGCAACGGCGGGTCCACACGGCGTCGAGTGTCGCTGCTCGGCCGTCGAGCACGACGTCGACGCAAACTGGCTCCGGGACGAGCACCCCTACCACTGGTACCTCAAACTCGCCGTCACGTATCTCCGCGAGCACGGAAAGCGCGACGATCGCCTCGATATCGTCACGCTCGTCGACGAGCTGTGGGCCGACACCGACCTCGAACTCGCGGTCGGTCGCGCGCTCGAGGACGCCCGATGACCCGCTGACTGCACCACTACGCAGTAGGCGAGGGACGCTGAGTCGCACGAGCGGGCCCCTCCATACTGCCGGCTACGTCTGTCAGTCCGATCGCTTGGTTGCGTGCCATACCGCACACTCGGACCGGATTCGACGGTCCACTCCCCTTTCGGCCCGCCTTGCCGCTACGGGCTGCGCGACGGATGCTCTATTGGGACCGGGACAACCGGTCTACGGGCTCACTGCGTCGCGCCCGGGGTTCGACTCCCCGGGAGCGGCCTCCGCGGATGCACCCATGTCTACGCCGCCACAGTCACTCAAACAAGAACTCGACTCGTACAACGACCACCTGGATCACTGCCTGAGGAGCCGCTACGGGATGACCCTCAAGACGTTCAAGACCGTCAAGGCGGTGACCCAACTCGTCGGCGCCGCCGCCGGCGTCTACGCCATGTCCTTGGGGGCGCCCCCACTGGCGACGTTCGCGATCATGGCGCTGATCATCTCCGGTCCCGAGGGCATGGAGTATCTCATCAACCAGTCCGCCGAGTGAACTCATGCAAGACGTCCACCTCCTCCTGCTCGGCGTCGCCCTCGGTGCGATCCCCTCGGCGATGCTCGGGCGGATCATGGCCGCGTGGTTCGGCAAGCGCGCCGGCGTGAAGCCCCAGGAGATCAGCGCCTACGCCGAGGCCTCCGATGGCGACGGCGGCGACGAGGATGCCTGACGCCTACTGGACTGAAGACGACTGCTACAAGATCGTCGAGAGCCCGACTGCATGGATTCGCTCCGATACCACACTGCCGGTGACGCCGTGACACCGCTGTTCGCGACGCTGCCGACCCGACCAACCATGAAGAAACTCCACTTCGAGAACGGCGAGGTACGTGACGCCGACCGGGATGACGAGGAGGACGACGACGAGTGAATCCGTTCATCGAGTTCGCCCGTGACCCCGTTGGCGTTCTCTCGGCGATCGCCTACGCGCTGGCGCTCGTCACGCTCATCATCGTCACGGCCGGCGTCTGCTGGTCCAACGCGGCGACTGTCCGGGCGCAGTATCGAGCGAACTGGACGCGCTGGTCGTACAACCCACCGCTGACGTGGATCGGCCGCGTCGCGTTGATCCCGGCGATCCTCGCCGTCGACGCGTGGGCGCTGGCGGCGCTGATCTGGTTGCTCACCCCATGAGCCACCCCAGTCCCCTACCACCCTCTTGAGCCGATCATGACGCAAAATCCGGAAGCAACGGAGTACGGCCGCTGCGAAGCAACCGCCAAATCCTCCGGAGAGCGCTGTGGTCGCGCCGCCGTCGGCGAACACGGGAAGTGCGACATCCACGGTGGGAAGTCGCTGAAAGGCGAGGAGTCGCCGGCGTTCGAACACGGTCTGTTCTCGGACCACCTGTCCGAGGAGGATCGTGAAGCCGCCAAGGCGCTGAAAGATCTCGAAAACGCGGAGAAACTCGAGGAGCTGATCAACTGGCGACTGGCCCGACTCCGTCGCTACCTCCGGCAGAAGAACGACGCCGAGCGTGAGTCCTTTTTTGACAAGTTCGACATGATGGTGCAGGAGGGTAGGAAGAACGGGGAACCGGGACTCTCCGCGGCGCAGATCAAAGAACTCGCGAAGGCACTGAGCATGAACAACCGGGCCGCGCAGGAAGAGATCGACCTCGTTCGGAAGCTGATCAAAGCCCACGACAAGGTCGCCGGCGACGGTGGCGGGGTCGGCAGTCTCCGAGATCTCTTCGGGGGAAGTGAATGAGCACTGACGTCGACCTCTCGCGCTACACCGACGGCGAGGATCGATACGTCAACTTTGCGCGTGAAGTGCTGGGCATCGACCTGGCCGAGCAGCAGGAGCGGATCCTCCGCGCTCTTGCGACGAACCAGCGGACGGTCATCATGTCGGGCAACGGCCCGGGGAAGTCCTTCGGCGTCGCCATCGCGAAGCTCGCCTTCTTGGTCACGAACCCCGGGGCGACCGTCCTCGGGACCAGCGGCTCGTACAGTCAGTACGTCGACGCCGTCTGGCGACCACTCAAGCAACTCCACGGGCGCCTCGACGATCGGCTCCCGGCGGACCTCGGCACGCCGAACGACGGCGGGCAGCCCACACTCGAGCTCGACACGGACTGGTTCGCGAAGGTCGTCTCGCCGCGTGATCCGGGGGACCTGGAGGGTCGTCACGCCGAGGCCGTCCTCGTCGTCATCGAGGAGGCGGACAAGGCCTACATCGGCGAGGAACACTTCGACTCCGCGGGCTCGTCGATCACCGACGAGAACGACCGGATGCTCGCCATCTGCAACCCGCCGCGCGATGAGTCCAACGCCGTCTACGAGCGGTTGGAATCGGACCGCTGGCATACGATCCAGTTCTCGACGCTGCAGTCTCACAACGTCCGCGTCGACGCCGGGGAACTCGACGCCAGCAAAATCCCGGGCATCACCGACCTCGACACCATCCGCGCGGACTGGGAGGCCTGGAACGGCGAGGCGTGGCCCGGGATCGGGCAGGCCCGTGCGTGGTCAGCCCCCGACCATCCGGACTTTCGCGACGACCTCGACGAGCGCTGGTATCGGCGACGGGCTGGCGTCATGCCCCCCGCTGCGGCCGCTGCTCACCGGCCGATCGAACGGGCCGACGTGAAAGCGGCCTGGGAGCGATCGCCGTCGACGGTCACCGACGAACCCCAGGCCAGCGCCGTCGACGTCGCCCGCTCCGGTGCCGACGACACCGTCGCTGCATCGGTGTTCGAACAGGCGCTCCCTATCCGCTACGAGGAAAGCGGTGACACGCACACTGCGCAGCGGGATGCCCTTACCGACCTGTTCGAGACAGACGGCGACCATCCAATCGCCGTCGACGCCCTCGGCGAGGGCTCGGGACTGGCAGACATGCTCGAGGAGCGCTTCCCCGAGGTGATTCGTTTCGGCGCCGGGAACGAACCCGCAGCGACCGGCGCGTACTATTCCTGCTGGGAGGAGGGCCTGGACCTACTCGGCGACTGGCTCGCCGATGGAGGAAGCATCGACGATCGCAAGCTCTACGAAGAGCTCCTCATCGTCGCCCGCGCTGTCGAGTTCGAAGAGCGCCACTACGCCAGCCGGGGCACGGAGGTCCTCAAGGCGACGGCGTCGAAGTCCGACCTCAAAGAGCGTCTCGGCCGGTCGCCGGATCGCCTCGACGCCGCCTACATGACGGTGTGGGCGCGCGACTCCGGAGCGCTGGCAGGTGTCGCCTCTGCGACGGCGACACTCGGCGAGGGCGACGGCAGCGACGAGCGCCGGGCCTTCAAGCAGTCGCCGATCGGTCGTGCCGTCTCGGAGTTCCAGCAGTCCCAGCGCGGGGGCTTCGGCCGATGACGGCGATCACCACGGTCGGTGGGCTGACCATCGAACACGACCCCGCCAACGAACGACCGACCGACGCGCCGGAGACCATCCGGGCCCCGCTGGATACGATGCCGACGTCGTCGTTCTCCTCGAGCAACGTCCACTCGGCGCTGTACGACTACGGTCAGTCCGAGCTCTACGTCCGCTACCTACGCGACGGTCCGGACGCGATCTACCGCTACTGGAGCGTCGGCGCGCGGACGTGGGGTGGGCTGAAAGATGCCGCCTCGAAGGGCGGATACATCAACCGCAACATCGCCTACGACTTTCCATACACCTTGCTGACCAAGGGGGACTTCCCGCAGCGCGGGCGGGGGCTGGACAACGACCTCGCGCGACGGTTTATCACGACACCATGAGCATCTTCGACGACGCAACCCGAGCCGCCGCCGAACGGCTCAACGAGACCGACGCCGACAGCGACGACACCGAATCGGCGAGCGCGACGGCCCGGTTGAACGGTCGCGACGCCACCGTCCAGGTCGCCGGCGAGTCTGTCCCGGTCAAAGACCCCGAGACCGTCAAGACCGACGACGACGGGACCTGGATGACCGGGCAGGATCAGTACGGTCGCCCCCGTGGTCGGGAGGCACTCAACGCCCGGCAGATCGTCGAGACGAGTGCGATGCAGGCTATCGGCAACGGTATCGTCGATCAACTCCTCGGCGGCGAGCTCGCCTTCGAGAGTGAGGATGACGACGTCGGCAGCGCCGAGGCCGAGGTCCAGGCGCTCCTGCGCGACGTACTGACGGGGCCACACCTTGGTCGGACAGACCTCGACGACCTCATTACTGCCGCCGTGTTCGACATGCTCGGGCCGGCGCACGCCTACTGGCAACTCCATCCGCCGGCGGACGACGCGGGCGTCGACGTCCCGGTTATCGCCCTGTCGAGCCTCGACGCGCTGACAATTCGACACAACACGAACCGTCACGGCGTCCCGCTCGACCCGCCGTTCTACCAAGCCTCCGGGGCGTTCACCTCCGAGGGCGTCGGGACGCTCGGCTCGATTTCACCGACGCCGCTCCAGGACTCGGATCTCGCGGTGATGCACTACCCGCGCGGACATCGGTCGAACAGTTACTACCCGTACTCGCCAGCCCTCCAGGTCAAGGAGTGGCTGGAAATCCTGACGAACTCGACGACGCATCACAACCGCTTCTATTCCGATAACGAGATCCCGCCCGGGCTGATCCAGGTGATGCAGGCGAACCAGACCACCGTCGACACGGTCAAGGACAAGATCCAGGCCGCGAGCGGGGACCCCCGCGACGTCCCGGTGATCGGCGGCGACGGCGGGGCGCAGTGGCTCGACCTCGGTGGGACGGCGGTCAACCTCAACATCATCGAGGAGCAGAAGTGGTTCTTCCAGATGTGTCTCGGGGCGCTCGGCCTCGGAAAACACGAACTCGGGTTCACCGAGGACGCCAACCGCTCGAACGGCGAGATGGAGGCGACGCGCGTCTACAAGCGGATCGCCGGCCCGTTCGCCAAACAGTTCGAGGGCGCCTTCCACCACGTCGCCCAGCAGTTCGATGTCTACACGGCGCTCGAGAATCCGTTCGACATCCGACTCCGCTTTTCCGACCCGCGGGAAGAGCGCGCTCGCGAGCAGCGCCTTCGCGAGATGTGGCAGGCTGGTGGGCTCACCTATCGGCAGTACGTCCGTCGGCGCGGGGACGAGGACCTCGCGGACAACGATATGGAGGTCACGATCAACGGGCAGACGATCGACTACGGCGACTACCCCAAGCACGTCCTCGACGCACTGCTTCGCGACGCCCGCAGCGACCCCGACGCGAACAGCGACATGGGAGAGGAGTCGTAGATGCCCGGCGGCAGTCTCGGAACGAAAGAAATCGTCGACGCGATCGAGCGCAACGATACGTCATTCGGAACGCGGATCGCCGACCGGACGGTCAATCGGCTGGACCTCCCGTCGACGTACACACCGAACACCGAGCGCCACAAGCTCACCGTCAACGGGACCGACGTCCGAGACTTCGACGACCCGGCATTCACGAATCTGCCAGGCAAGTACCAACTCACTGCGAGCGATGGCGACACCGTCGAATGGTCGAGTCGCGAGCGCTTGCGCTACGTCCCGAACTACGAGGCGCTGTGGGGCATCGCGGCGTGGTACGAAACGACCGCCGACCAGCTGACGAGTGGGCAGCACCTCTACGCCGAACTCTCGGACGACACTCGCGACAACGTCTACGGCTACGAACTCACACCGGGCGCGACACGGACGCGGCTCCTGTCGGGCGGCGCTCTCGTCGACGAGACCACCGAATCGGACTGGGACACGTCGCCATACGAGTACATCGACCGCGATCAACCCGTCAACCCGCGGTCGTTTCTGGCGTGGTACGGCGTCGGCCCATCACGGAACACGACGACGTTCACTATGAAAGATGGGACGGCGCGCAACCCGACGCTCGGGCACACCCACAACGCCGACGACATCGCGACCGAGGAGGTCAACCTCCGGCTGCGCGTCGTCGCCGACGCCGACGATGGTGCCGATCCGTTCACCGTCAACGTCGGGTCGATGGGGGCGCTCATCCGGGGCGGTGCCACGGAGTTCGACCGCCCGAAAGCGGGGTGCCTGTTCGGTCTGGGGGGAAGCATCGGCGATACGTGGGCCGACAATACCCCGATCTTGGCAGTCCGACACGCCGCCGATCAGCGAAACGTGACAGTTGGGGTCGAGGTACCGGAGTTCTCCCCGTCCGGTGACGTGACGATGGAGCTCCTCGTCGGCGCCGTCGACGCCGACGCGACCGACGCGACCGGGTGGGCGCCCTACCAGCAAACCCAGGATCAAAACACGGCGCTGGAGGCGACGACAAACGTCTCGACATTTCCCACCGTCACGCGCGCTGTTCCGGACGCCACCACCGATGTCGAGGTCCCGGACGTCCGCCAGCTCGCCCATTCGGTCGCCGAAGGTGCCAAGAACGACCCGTCGAAGGCCGAGGCCGGGCCGGGCGAAAACCAGAAGCGGAAGCTCGGTCCGGACGAGGTGGCGCTGTTCATCCCGCGGACGGCGTCGGCGACGGGCGCGAGTATCAACTGGCTCCGTCCGATCGGCACCGAGGACTGGTAGCGACTCCCCGATGACCCCGCCCCACCGTGGGGGCGTGGACGCGAAGGGCACCATCACCACGGTCGTTTTGCAGGGCATGATCTGATATGACCGACTCCGACGACCCGCAGCATCGCGCCTATCACCACCCCGACCCCGGACGGATCACCGTCCGCGAGGAGGTCGACAGCGGCGACGGCGTCTTCGTCGTCCGGATGCCGCTGGCCTCGACCGGCGAGGTCCGCAACCAGGGCGACGACCCGCTCAGTCGCGACGAACTCGACGGGATGGAGCGCCAGATCAACGACCGCTCGCCCGGCGTGTTCCTCGATCACGGCGGGAACCGCGACATCGCCGGGACGCGCTACTCGGCGGTCGGGAAAGTCGGCGAGTGGGAGAACGCCGAGATCGAGAGCGATCAGGCTGCCGACGGTTCGGACCTCCTCATGGCCGACGCGCGGATGATGGACCCCGAGACGCTGCCCGCGGCAACGGGGAGCGTCCGGGAGGCCCTTGCGGCCGTCAAATCCCAGGTCGAGCGCGACATCGGCCTCTCCTCGAGTATTGGTTGGCGCGACGACGACGACGCGCCCGGTGGTGTCGACCTCATGGAGGCCTCAATCGTCGGCATCCCTGCCGATCCGCGGACGACCACGCAGGGGGCGGCCGTCGAGATGGCCCGCGCCGCGCGGGCGACCCGATCGGAGGCCGACCCCGAGCAACTGGTCGACGCATTCCGGACCGTGGTGATGGGCCCTGACGACAGCGATTCCAGAGATATGAGTAACGACGACGATCCGTCCGACGACGACCCGGACGGCACGAACGACGGACAGGACGGCATCTCCGCGGGAGAGTTCCGCGAGACGATGCTCGAGATGCAGCGCAACCAGAACGAGACACTCAACGCGCTGGCTGACTCCCTTCGCGAGGATGGTGAGGACGACGATGACGATGACGACGATGACGATGACGACGGCACGCAGTCCCTCATCGTCGACGGCGAGGAGATGACGGCCGAGGACGTCCGCGAGATGCGCGAGGCACTCGCCGACGCCGAGCCCGAGACTGACGGCAACGATGGCGAAGACGAACAGCGCGACGCAGACACCGACCCCGCTGACCCGAAGAACCTCCTGTAGACGATGAGCGCCAGTACTCCCAACCAGCGATTTGAGACCCTCCAGACCGACCGCGACATCGCGGCCCGGCTGGCGACCCCGACGGAACAGAACGCACAGACTATCTACGATACGCTCCTGCGGGCGTTCGGCCTGCCGGAGGTCCCCATCGAACGGGGGCGTGTCGGCATCCCGATCAGTCACATCCAGGACAAACTCGTCGAGTCCCACAAGCGCGCCGAGGACGATCCCGAGGCGACGACTCGCGCCGAGCACCAGTTCGGCACTCGGTCGCCCTTCGCCGCCGCGGCCGCTGCGGGCGAGGGCTATCACGACCTCAGCGAGAACGAGCGGATCGCACCGGTCGAAGACATGTCCGAACGCGCGGCCATCGACTACTCCGTCGTCGGGGCTGCCTCGCCGATCGAGGTCGACCCGCGACTCGTCGACATCCAGCGCTCGGCCGCGCCGGTGCTGTCGGTGATCCAGACGCAGGCCCAGGCCGGGTTCGAGGCGCAGTACAACATCATCTCGAATCGGAATGACCCGATCGGGATGGTCTCGGAGTCCGAGGCCGCGGGCGACATCTCCTCGCTCTCGGAGGGTGACTTCACCCTTCAGACCGACAACAAGCGGATGCGGATCTACCTCGACCAGGCCCGCATCTCCGACTACAGCCAGCGCGCCGAGGACACGCTCAACTACATGAACCTGAGCGAGACCACCCTCGGTCAGCGCACCATCGCCCACGCGCTGTTCAAGGCCAAGCAGATCTTCTACGGCGACCCGAGCGTCGGCGCCGGCGACAAGTCCATCGAGGACGGCGACGCCTACGAAGGGATGGCGAAGATCTTCGACGACGCCGGCAACTCCATCGACAAGTCGACGACGTCGTCGGGCTTCCTCGAGGACATGCTCGACGAGGTGACGGTCCAGGTCACCAACACCGGGCTCATGTGGGACGCCGCTCACTACCTCGTCAGCCCGCAGTTCTACAACGCCATCTACGACGAGGTCACGCCGACGGTGCGACTCGACGGCTACGACGCCGACGTCGAGTACGGCCCCCAGGGCCTCGCCATCGGCACCGAGCAGGGAAGCGTCCAGATCACGCCCTGTGACAACATCCGGAGCTACGGCAGCCTCTCGGGCGTCGGTTCCGGGTCGGATGTCGGCGACGTCTTCCTGTTCGACGAGCGGGCGCTACAGTTCCGCCAGCTCGCCCCGTTCTCGACGGTCCCGCTCGGTCGGACCGGCCTGGCGGACAAGGTGGCGATGTTCGAGTACGGCACGCTCATCGACAAGAGCCACGGCAACCACGGCCTCTGGCTCCAGGCCTACGACATCTGAGGTGTGACATGACCCACACCACTACCGTCGAGGAGCGCCTCAGCGACGGCAACTACGAGTCCGTCGTCGCGACGCTCAACATCACCAGTCTGGACAACGCGAACAACGAGGGGTTCGACCCCGCGGCCGAACTCGGTCTGGACGTCGTCCTCGGCGTCTCCATCGAAGGCGTCGAGAACGCCGACTCCTACATCGTCCAGTTCGATCACCTCGAAAACGCACTGTACGTCGAGGGCTACGGCGGCACCGACCCGACTGCCGGCACCGACGTCGGCGAAGTGCGGGTCAAGGCCTCGGGTGATCCGGGCGCATGAGGGTCGAACACCCTCACGCCGGCGACGGCCCCGGCACGCCGCCGGCGTACGTCGACGTGCGTGGCGAGCATCGCGAGGTCGACGCCGACGGCACGTTCGAGGGTGGCGACGAAACGTGGCTCCAACAGTTCGCCCGCCGGTACGGGACCGAACCGGATGCGCTCGTCTACGAGGAGGATGAGCCGCCCGACGACACCGACGCGCCGGACGATGCTGGCGATGCGGAGACCTGCACCACCGTCAAAAACGACGGTGACGTCTGCGGTCGCGAACTTCCCTGTCCCTATCACAGCGACGACGAGGACTAATCGATGCCCACGGGATTCTGCGAGCCGGAGGATGTTCGGAAGGCCCTCCAGAAGAAGGGCCTCCAACACGCCTACGGCCCGGAAATCGTCGCGAGTGCGATCACCCCCGTCTCGCGGTGGTTCGCTCGCCAGACGAACGGTCACTGGTTCGACTCCGCGGCCGGTGGCGGCGACCTGATCGACACGTCTGCTGCCAGCGCGAGCGACATCCGGCTCGATGTCCCGTCGTCGCCGCATCAACAGGATCGGCAACTGGTCCACAGCACCGATGGCGTCCGCTACCCCGTCACGCACAACGGTCCCTACGCCCGTATCCGGCTTCCACATCCCTACGTCCAGTCGGTCACGCGACTCACGGTGCGTGGCCGTGGGGGCGATGTTGAGGACTGGGTTGCGGCCGCCGACAAGGTCGACGGGCGGGGGGAGGACTACTACATCGCCCGCCGTGGGCAGAACTCCTACGGCCGGACGTACCTCTACATCCGAGCCTCGAGTATCGGCGCCCGCGTCGACTACGGCGGACTGCTGACACTCGATTACGACTACGGCCTCGACTGGCAGACCGAGGCATGGGACGATGTCCGCCGTGGCGTCGCGTCGCTCACTGCCGCCGAGGTCGTCGACGACGACAGCGTCATCGCGCAGATCCCCGAGAACGCGCGACTGGTCGGCGTCGACACCGAGTACGACAACCTCGTGAGCATGGCCGACCGGCTGCTCGGGCCCTATCTTACGCCGGAGGTGCGGTAGATGGCGACGCTCGAATCGGGGTTTGAGACCGACCTCCAGGAGGCGATCCTCGAGGAGGCCGAACGGGAGTTCGTCGGCCGGCGAGCGAATCTCGTGTTCGAGTTCGTCGAGCTCGTCCACACACGGCTGCGGGCCTACGGTGAGCGCCACGGCTACGATGTTGAGTCGACGATCGACTCGCTGGGCGAGCCCCAGGTCGAGCGGACGGGCGACCGCCTGACGATCACCGTCGGGTGGCGAAGTGAACAGATGGCGCGATGGGAGTTCGGCACCTCCGATCACCACGTCGACGGCGACCCCATCCTTTCGTTCGTCTGGTCCGGCCCGGACGTCCCGCAGTGGGTGCGCCAAGAGTTCGATCAGGCCCGCGATGCCGGCGGTCGCTTCCAGTCGGGGTGGCGCGTGTTCCTCCCCGACGTCGACGTCTCGGGGCTCCCCGAGTCCCGCGCGATCCGAGACGCACTCAACGGTCTCCGGAGGCTGCTGGAGACATGACCGCGAAGCCTGTCGAGTTCGTCCTCGACGAGCTCGGCGCCGTCGTCGACGCCCAGCCGGACGCCCACCCACTCCGGCGCGTCGATCGCGATAACTCGCTGCTGTACGAGGACGGCGGCGACTTCGACATGGGTGGTGCGACCACCGAGCGAACCGAGGACCTTCGCGACGCGAACGTCGTCGGCGCGGCGTTCGTCGACCGCTCCGGGGACTACATCGGCACGGCGCCGAACCTCGACCTGGAGTCGGTCGTCGGTATCCGTATCGAGGGCTACTCCGGCAACTACGGCCACGTCGATCCGACCGGCGACGACGGCGTCCCCTTCCAGGGCACCGACGACGCGCTGGTCGAACAGATTCGGTCGACGCTGTACGACGCCCTGCAGTGGCCCGACGCGGGCCGCACGAATGTCTCGTTCACCCACCTGACGATCACCAACGAGGTGCCGGCGATGGCCGACTGGGCCGAGCATCACCGCTACGACTTCGACGTCGCCTTCGACGGCTTCGAGACGCTGTAATTTCAGTACCATGACAACGATACCACAGACGCGAGGTGAATCGGCATGACGGGCGCGGGGTCGGCGAGCCTCGCGTTCGTCGTCGAAGACAGTTTCAACACCCTTCCCGGGACGCCGTCGTACTACGAGTTCGGACGAAACGTCTCGGTGACGGAGCTGGAGTTGACGAACGCGCTCCAGCGCTCGCGAGCGGTCGGGGAGACAGAGTCCGTCGAGTCCATCGCCCAGCGCCTCGAGGGCGCCTTCGCCGTCGAGGCTGACGTCTCGAACGACGTCCACGATCAGGTTCACAACCTCGTGTTCAACGACGGCGGCACAGGGTTCACGCCAGGCGCCGCGCCGAGCGGGCGCGTCTACGCCGGCCTCGATTACCTCTCGGGGACGGCCGAGCGCGAGCTCCAGGCGTGCATCCCGCTGGAGTATCAGCTCATCTACGAGGAGGACAGCCTCGTCCGGTACAGCCTCACGATGGCCTACGCCGACGAGGCGCTCAACACGTCGATCACGCCATCCAGCGTCACCACCGTCTCGGATGGATCCTCGGTGCCATACCACGGCACCAGCCTGACGATCGACAGCAACGCCCAGGGGTCGTATCTCCAGAGTGCGACGCTATCGATCAGCGGTATCTCCCGGTTCCGTCGCGGTGCGCAGCGCGCGCCCGTCGACGCCGTCGTCGGGCCGTGCAACGCCACGCTGGACACGGACGCCATCATCACCGGGACGGACGAACTCGAACTCGCCTACGGGGCGTCGTCGTCGGCGGCGCCGCAGGACTCGGTCGGTGGCGTCTCCGCGGCCCTGGACATCGCGACCGCCGGCGGGACGGCCGTCGCGACGTACAACCTCGCGAACGTCACGCCTAACTCCCACGCCTGGGCGGACCTCGTCGCCGCCGAGACGGACACGACCGACAGTATCTCCTGGCAGGTCAACGGGGTGAGCGTCGCGTAGATGCCTCTTGAGACCGCGACCATCGACCTCGAAGCCGAGCGCGAGGACCTCCTGGAGGCGCGCGAGGACCTCGCCGAGAAGCTCGCCAGCATCGAGCCGTCGAACCCCGCCTACGACGGCCTCGAAGACCAGGGCAAGCGTATCGACAACCGCCTCGAGGGCATCGAGTGGGCGCTGGCGGAGTGGGACGACACGACCGTCACGCTCGCGGCGCCGAACGGCGGCGAGTTCGGGAAGGTGGAGGATCGGATCGCCGAGACCAGCGGCAACACCGATGTCGAGCCCGGGCAGGGTGCCTCCCGCGTCTACATGGTCGCCCAGGGCACCGTCGAGGCGCCCTACGTCGACGATGCTGAGACGTTCGAGGAGCGCCTCTCAGCGACGTCGCAACTCCCGGTCCCCTACCTCAAGTGGGCCAACGACCGCATCAACGAACTCATGTCAGTGGGAAACGGCGAGCGGCGGAGCTTCGGCGCGTTGGTCGCGGCAAAGCGACAGGAACAGTCGACCGAGAGCTGATCCGCGACTACGCCATCGGCCTCGCCATGATCCACGGCCACGATCCGCGCGAGGTCCGGGAGTATCGCTGGCGTGACCTGGAGCTGTTGATGATCCTCGCGCCGATCTTCAACCCGCCGATGCCGGCTGCTGATCCATTCACATGACACAATTCGATTCGGAAGTGGAGCTCGAGGTCACCGTCGACCAGTCTTCGCTGCGGGATGCTCGCGACGAGATCGAGTCGGAGATGGGCGATGTCGCGGTCAGCGTCGGCAGCGGGACGAGTGGCACGGCCCAACTCGCCGGCGGCAGTGGCGGCCGCGACATCGTCGATCACACCAGCGACCTCGTCGGCCTCGCCGAGACGCGCAACGACCTCCTGCGCGACCTCGTCGACGCCCAGGAACAGGGCAACTTCGACCGCGCCCTTCGCGGCGGTGGCGGGGGCGCCCTCGGTGGCGCGCTGCTGGGGCTCGGTGCCATCGGCGGCCTCGGCGCGGGCCTCGTCTCGTTCTTGCAGAACTTCGAGTTCGATCCGCCGAGCATCCCACCGATCGATGTGCCCAAGGCACTCGCTCCGGTCGACGTCCCCGTCCCTGCGCCGCTGGATCCTGTCGACGTGCCGGTGCCGGGGGCGCTGGACCCGGTCGAGCTCCCGGTCCCCGACGCGCTGGATCCGATAAGCATCCCCGAACCGGACTGGCTCCCGATCGAGATCTCGGCACCGGGCGAGTCACCGACGCCGAGTGAGACGCCAGCGCCATCCCCGTCACCGTCGCCCGATCCGTCCCCGGGCGACGATCGGACGACCGACGACACGCCGGCGCCGGTGACGAACCCGACGACCGACCCGAGCGGCGACGGCCGACCCACTGGCGCGACAGGGACAGAGGATCCGCAGAACCAGCCGGCGTGGCGAGCGCCGCGCTTCATGGCTGATGACTCGCCGGCGCCGGTAGCTGATCCATCTGGTGGTGGGGTGGGTGCCGAAGAGGTGGCCTTCGGTGTGGGAGCTGGAGCCGCCGGCGCTTACACGCTCAGCCGCCTCGCTGAGGGCGGTGCGGGCATCGGTTCAAGTAACCCGGTCGGGTCGACCATCGGCTTCCCCGCTATCGGCTCGCAACTCGCGGCGCGGTCGGAGCTGCTCCCGGACTTCCCAGACCTCGGCCGTCGCGACCGGCGTGCGATGACGATGTCGACACCGACCGCGTCGGACACCGAGTCGATCAGTGCCCGCCCGTCCAACGTCAACGTCCAGAACGACGTGACTGTGGAGGGCGTCGACGAGCGTCAGATGGAGCGAAAGCTCGAGGACGCCAAACGCGACATCCTCGAGCAAGTCCGTCGAGAGTTCACCGGCTCACTCTGACGCTTTTAGCTCCGCGATGTAGGCCTCCAACCGGAGGATGTAGAGTGTGTTGAGGAACAACAGCGTCGCGAACGCGCCGAGGGCCCAGTCGGTGCCTGTGAGTGCCATATACACACCACCCACAGCGAAGAGAAGCGAGATCGCCCACCCCGGCGACTCCCGCAATCGCCCGATGATGTCCCGCATACTCAACCGTTCGCCTCACCGACAGAAATAGATTCGGCCACTCATGGAACTCGAAGACTACGAGAAACTCGTCGAACTCCGCGTCACTGGCGACCCCGACGGAAGCGGCAGTACTCGGGACGGCGTCTTTCAGATGGTCGCCGGGTCGCCGGCGCTGGAACTCCAGCAGAGCATCCGCACCGGGACCATCGCCAGCGGCTCGGCGCAGTTGTTCACCACCTTCTACAACGAGATCACCGGCCAAGAGGGTGGTCTCAACGAGGAGGTCGTCATCGACCCCGGGACCGGACAGCACACGGTTACGTTCTCGTTTTCGGCATGGGAGGGCGGCACCGACTTCCAGGGAAACACGCTCCAGTGGGGCGACACCGGTGACGCGAGTACACTCACGAAGACTGACGCGACTGGCGAACACGCCCAGCGCAAGCTCCAGTGTCTCTTCTACTGGCTCAAGAACAGCCGCATCGACTCGCTCCCGGAGGATCTCGCTGGCCCGCTCGCAAGCGGCGGCGTCGCGACGCTCTCCTGGGGACAACACTCCTCGCAGGGTGTCTACGATCCGATGGACGTCGTCCTCGAGGAACCGAGTGGCACCTACACCGGCGAAGAGCCGACGCAGTTCACCGGCTCGATCACCGCGATCTCCGTCGCCGACCTCGGCTCGGAGTCCGACGCCGAAGCCCGCACCCCACGGGGGACCTAATCGATGACTGACCGCCGTCTCTACACCGCCGTCATCCCGAGCGGGGCGTTCGACCCTGCGTCGGGGCGGACCGACGTCCGCAAGCAACTCTCGAAACTCGCCGGGTTGGATGGCTCAGGCGACGTGACGGCCACCGGCACGCGCCCGGGGGAGTTTACTATCGCAGGGCAGTTCCGAGGCAAATATGCCGAACTTGCAACGACAGAGCTGACGGAGTTACTGGAGGCGGACGCCCTCGATACGGTCGTGCTGTATGGGGTGGGTGCATCGACACCCGAGGATGGGTACTACGCCCCCGAACGTGGTTCGAACAGTCGCATCCGACCCGAGTCGTCGGGGGCGCTCACCTTCGACGGCGATCTCTCGAAGGAAGGGACACGGGCGTCGCACCGCCGCGCGGTTGGCACGAATCCCAAGGAGCGCCCGCATCCCTGGGGCAACGACACGACCGGGTACGTCGGCGTGCCCGCCTCGGCGGCGAAAGTGCAGTGGCTCACCTACACTCGTGACGACACCCAGACCGCCACGGCCGACGACACCGTCACGGCAGAGTTCGGCGACGTGAAACGCTACGATGTCGAGACGCCGCCGAGTGGCTTCGGCACTCGCCCCTACCTCGTCTACGACCTCCCGCTCGCCCAAGCCGGCAACGTCGACGCCGCGGTGTTCGACACCTACGGGCGCCCCCGGACTGACGGCGAGGGGGACTTTGCATGGGGACAGGTGTTCCGCTCGGACCACACTGTCCGCGGCGACGCCGTCCTCTCGAACGGCCGCCTCCGCGTCACGCTCGACGAGAGCGCGAACACCCTCTCCGCGGAGCGCTACACCAGCGGGTCGTGGTCCGACGTCGCCCTCGGCGTCTCGGACTGGCAGCTGTTCGACGCCGACCTCCGCTACCCAGGTGCCGCGCAGGTCCGGGCGCGATTGATCTTCGAGGACTCCACGAGCGGCGACCTGTTCGAGCTCGAGGCGGCCCTGTTCCGCGGCTGGGGCGGCCTGCTGCTGTACAGTCCTGACGACCTGCAGGTACCGAGCGGCCTCGTCACTCGTCTCGACCCGATCGCCGCGAGTACTGTGATCGACCCGCAGCCCGAGCGGACGCTGATCCCACGGAGTGAGTTGTAATGCCTCTCTACGACACGGTTAATTCGTCAGGGACATACGACCCGCCGGACGGTCTCGACGAGATCAAGGTCATCATCGTCGGCGGCGAGGGCGGTGATGGTGGCGACCGCGATGGCGGCGACGCGGGGGACGGGGGCAACGCCGGAAAGGTTGAGTTCGTCTACGGCCTTTCCGGAAGCGAGGTCTTTGATTACTACGTCGGCGAGAACGGCCAAGACGGGCCCGATGGCGGACTCGGCGGCGATAACCCACTTCACAACGGCGGGGACGGTGACACGAGTTATGGAACGGCCGTCGCGGGCGGCGGTGGGGGTGCGTTCTCCGGCGTGTTCTTCTCCGGCGGTGCCCAACTCGGCATCGGCGAGGGTGGGGGCGGCGGGGGCGGCGCTGATGGAGACGGCCCCGACTTCGGCGAGGCGAGTAATGGGGGTGCCGGCGGTGGCGGCTCCCGTGGTGGACAGGCGGGGCAGAATCCCCAAGCCGCAGAGGACGGCCAAGGGAGCGGGCAGGGCGGTGACGGCGGTGATGGGACCACCTTCGGCAGCACGGATTTATCCGGCGAGAACGGGCAGGACGGCGGGACCTTCGTCGATAGCGCCGCCACACAGGTCACGCAAACGACGGTCGACGCGCCGTCGCCGCGGGTTAACATCATCGCCACGCCCCGGCAAGTCACCCTCTCGATCACGGGCCACACGGACACCTCGGTCGACCTCTCCTTCGACGCCGTCAACGCCGAGTCGTGGACGCTGCACCGGTCCACGACGCCGGGCTTCACGCCCGGTGCGGGGAATCAGATCGCGTCGTTCTCGACTGGTGGCGCGCAGACCTACTCCGACACCGGACTCACGCAGGGGACAACCTATCACTACGTCGCTGTCGCTTCGAACCCGGCGGGCGACACGAACAGTCCCGAACGGACCCAGACGACCGACGCCCCGGCGCCGACGCTCTCGGACGTCACCGTCGTCGACGACAACGCCGACGGCCACGCCGACGCGTTCGACTGCGACATCACCCGTGGCGGCAGCGACGAGGACCACCTCGAAATCCGCGGGTCGACCGACAGTGGATCGACGTTCGCTCAACTCGGCACGGACCAGACGCCGTCGACGACCCAGTACACGACGCCCGAGCAGCGCGACGGCGAAGAGTACGATCTCAAGGTCACGGCCGTCTACCCCGACACAGAGGCTGACTCCGGGACGCTCACGCGGACGACGGACCCGCGGGATCTCACCGTCGACGACATCACGCCGATCGATGCGAGCGTCGAGGACCAACTCACGCTGCCAAACCCGGGCGTCGCGGACTACGGCGACTATCGCGGACAGATCCGCGTCACCGGGAGCGGCAACGCCTACGGCTCGGACGTCGTCGTCGCCCACGACGGCACCGATCTCGTCTTTGCGGGGTTGCTCGACGGCGAAAAGTACGACCTTCGGGCCCGCCACGAAACCGAACACGTCGACGGTAGCTACGTCAGCGTCTCGGAGGTCACGCTCCTGCCGGCGCCCGCGGACGTCCAAGTGGCGAGCATCGGCAGCACGCAGGCGACGATTACCTGGGACGACACCGCCGACAACGAGGACGACATCCTCGTCGAGCGCCGGCGGGAGTACGCCAATGGCTTCGGCGGCTGGGTGGAGGTTGCTGTGAAGGCAGCCAACTCGACCCAGCACGTCGACGACACGATCGTCCCCGGCGTGACCTACCAGTGGCGCGTGTCGAACCGAACCGAGCACGTCGTCTCCCGGGCGACGACCCAACAGGTCACGACCGACTCCGTCCGACCGACCGACGCCGCCCCCACGTCGGGTTGGTGGGTCGAGGTCGACACCGCGACCGGCACGCGCACGCCGCCGATCGTCGGCACGCCCCAGCGCGCCCCGAGTGTCAACGACCTCGAGTCGGTCACCATCCCGGTCCCGAAAGACGAGGGATGGGACAGCGCTGCGTTCGCGGACGCCCCCGTCCGCGTCTGGCACGACGGCGAGCGCCTCCCGATCGACACGCTCGTCGACCGGCGCCAGGAGCCCGGTGCGACCACGCTGGTCTGTGAGGGCGGCACCGCACTCTACGAGACCGACACGTACCAGTTGTCCAACACGGACGTCCACGCGGCGTTCGCGACCGTCGCCAGCGACACGCCCTACGGCGTCGACGTCACGCCGCCGAGCGTGAGCGAGGCGCAACTCGTCGCCTTGGACTCCCAGACGGCCGTCGAGACCTATCTCGACCGCACGCGATCGGATGCGCCGATCCAGGTCCGCTCGGACGGGAGCGTCGAGTCGGCCCAGACCTGCTGGGTGTGGGAGGGCGAGGGCTACGCGACCAGCGGGACGACCTACGGCACCGGCGACTTCAACGACGCCGCCGATTACTCGGCACAACTCGCCGCGAACGTCGTCGAGGGACCGGTTAGCATCGACATCACGCTCGAACACGAGATCCCCGCGAGCGACCTACTCTGTCGCCTGCGCCGCAAGCTCGAAAGCGCCCAGGGCGAGTTGCAGGTCCGCATCGACGGCAGTATCGCGTGGGCGGAGTTTTTGCAGGACCCGACGACCGACCCGCTGGCGTGGGAGCAGATCACCGGCGACAACTCCTACGACAACTCGACGCTCGGGGGCGAGACGGTGAGTCCACCGACCCTCTCGCCCGGGACGCATACGATCGACATCGAGGTCGTCACGGTTTCGACGTCGACGACCGGCGAGGTGCAGGCCGATGGCCACTACCTCGTCGACGTGGCGGCGCTGTACGATGGTCGGCACCCTCCGAGCGGGTTCGACAGTACGACCGACAGCAACGACGCCCTCGCGACGCCCGAGGAGTACCCACCGAACGGCGTCGACGCCGTCTTCGCGGTGACGGGCTTCCGCAGCGGCGAGGGCGCCCGCGTCGCCTCCTCGTGGGACGACACGAGCGGCGCCCAGGCGGTGGCGCTGTCGGATGACTACGGCGCGACGTACGTCTCCGGGTTCAACACCACGAGTCTCAACGCCGACTTCGGCGCGCCGTATCTGGACCTCCTCTTCCGGGCGACGATCAGCGCCTCCGGCACGCAGTCCACAACGCCGACCACGGGCATCGAGAGTCAGACCCTCCAGTCGGCGACGCTGGTCAAGGACGTCCGTGACTCGCCGCCGATTCGCGCCCAGAGCTACCGCGGGAGCCGCGAGTCGATTCTTACCAGTCTCGTCGAACGAGGGGATATGCTGTGGGCGCTGGATTGGGACCGCAGCGCCGACCAGCAGACCATCCAGATGGCGAACGTCGGCGACCGGACGAGCGATCGCGAGTTGGATCTCGTCGAGTACGAGTGGTCGACGCGCACGCTCGGCCGTCAAGTCGAATCGGCGACGGTGCGGGGGACTGCGCTGGGTGTCGAGGACGAGTCGGTGACCGCGGACCTCCTCAACGATACCAGTCTCGCCAACGACAACCTCGTCGATAACAGCGAGACGGTGCGGGACGGGAGCGGGACGGTCTACGAGCGCGGGCGGGACTACCGCCTCGACGAGCCCACCGGCACGCTCTCCTATCCGACGGCGACGCGGATCTCCGACGGGCAGAGCCTTCTCGTCGACTACGAGTGGAAGCCGATCGGCTCCTACGCGATTGCGAACGCCTCGGCGAAGAAGGCCCTCGACGACGCCGAGGTCGCCGCCGCGACGGACGCGATGTGTGAGTCGCTGGCGTTCTATCTCGTGGACAGGCTCAGCGCTCCCATCGAATCGGGGACGCTCACTATCGCCGATCTGCCGGCGGGGTACTCCGTCCTCGACGCGCTGGCGCTGGATGGGCTCCCAAACGACCAGCGCTGGACGCCCCGCAGTCTCGACGTCCAAGACGGTCGTGTCACCGCGGAGGTGGCGAGCCGCCGCCGTGTCGAGGACGTCGTCGCGGACCTCCAGGCACGACTCAGCCAGCACGGCGAGCGGATCTGACGACGACGCGATGACGCTCCGCGGGCCGAGCCCCAGACCGCGGCGGACCTAACTCAGACCCATGAGTACGAACTCCACCGGCGTCAACGACACGGAAGCACAGCACCTCCTCGGCGAAATCATCGCGAACGGCGTCACCGTCCACCTCTGCTCGTCGGCGCCGGCGTACACCGACGGCGCGACTGGTGTCTCCTCGGCCTCGGAGGCGTCCCAGAACGTCGCTTCGTCGGCGCTGACGACCAACGCCGCGAGTGGGTTTTCGGACGTGGCGACGATCACCAACGACAACGACATCGTCTTCGACGTGAGCGGGACGACGACGTCGACGACGATCACCCACGTCGTCCTCCAGGACCAGACCAACACCGACCGGTTCGTCCTCTCCGACGAGACCAACGACCCCGACATCGGCAGTCTCGACGAGTACACGATCTCCAGCGGGACCGTGCTCTACGAGCTCGGCAACCCGACCTAAATGAGCCTCGGCTCCACGGCGCTCGGGGATGCCGCCCTCGGCTCCACGGCTGACGCCGACCAAACAGCGACAGCCAGCCTCGCCGCGTCGGATGCCGACCGCTCGACAGCCGCCGGCGCTCGGAGCGTCGACGCGCTGACCAGTGCCCAGGACGGTGACCGAAGTGTCGCGGCCGGTGTTCGTGGCCGCGTCGGCGCCGTGACAGCCGCCGATGCTGACGTGGGGGCGCTCGCCGGTATGCGCCTCGTCACGGGCGCCACGGCCGCCCAGGACGCCGACGTGGCCACCCTCGCCGGGCAGACTAACGTGAGCCAGGCGGCAGCTCTCGCGGCGAGTGACGCCGATACAGCGACCACCAGCGGCGGGCGTGGCGTGACGGCAACCCCGACGGCATCGGATGGAGAGCAGGCGCTCACGGCCGGGGCGCGTGGTCTCACGGCGACGGTGGCGGGACAGGACGCCGGCGCCGCGGCCGTCGCGGGGGCTCGCATCCGCGTCGGTGCCCCGACTGCCGCCGATGCCGGCCGGGCCACACTCGCGTTCGTTCGCAACCCCACCACCCAGACCGTCGAGCGCACCCTCGCCTGGATCGCAACCCAGACGCGGGCGCTCACCTGGACGGCGACGCAGCCCCGCACTCTCGACATCGACACCATGAGCGACATCACGCCTCACGACCGCTACCTCGCCGGTGAGAGCGAGGTCTGGGAGTTTACGATCACCAAGGACGGCTCGGACTACGACGTCTCGGGCGCGACCGTCGAGTGGTATCTGCTGCCACTCGGCTCGGCGGACACCGCCGACGCCGTCCTCTCTGACGGCGATAGCGGCGTCTCGCTGACCGTCTCGGACGCCGACGGCGACGGCACCAGCGAGCGCGTCACCCTGGAGATCGACCAGGGCACGACCGACGACCTGGACGGCTACTACACGCAGCTGCTCGTCGTCGACGACAGCGGTCCGGGACTGGCGAAATGGAGCGGCGACTTCCCCATCGAGGCGATCTAAATGGTACTCGACCAAACAGCGAACTTCGTCCGCGGCACCGTTTCCGCCTCCATCGCGAGTGGCGATACGACCATCTCGGTCACCGACGCTTCGATCTATCCCGACCCGGCCACCGACGAGTACAACCTCGTTCTGTGGGATACCAACCAAGGGCGTCCCGACCAGGACAGCAGCGTTGAGGTGGTCCGTGTCACGGGACGCGACACGACCAACGACACGCTCACCGTGTCGCGGGGGCAGGAGGGCACCAGCGACGTCTCCCATCCCGATTCGTCGGCACTGCTGCTGGATGCGACCGATAAGCTCCTCTCGGACGTCGACACGTCGCTGGAGGCGATCGCCGACTTCGCGGCCTCGCCGACGGAAGTGACGGCGCCGGTCAACAACGATTCGGTAACTACACAGTCCGTATCCTCCGATCAAATAATTAGAGATTATTCGCAGACGCGGCCCTCACAGCCCCGGCAACCAGAGTTTGCAGGTGGATTCGCGCTCAAAAATCATCCTTCAGTATCCAATCCAGTTTTAACCGCAAGCGACGTTAGCGACGAAGCAACAGCGGAAGGGGTTGCAGACCCGTTTATCGTTCATGAGGGCGGCAAATTTCATATGTTCTTTGAGGTTCTCACGACCGACCCGCACGAGCACATCGGCCATGCCACGAGTCCAGATGGGTTTGATTGGACATACGATCAAGTTGTGATTGATGACGGAAGTAACCATCTCGCATATCCATTTGTCTTCAAATGGGACGGGACTTGGTATATGACTCCAGATCGAGCAGTCGACATCGGCGATTTCGAGATTTGGTCAGCCGACTCATTCCCGACATCTTGGTCTAAAGTTGAGACGGCAATCACAACCACAGACAACGGTGGCAACGAGTTGCAGGACCCGACCCCCGTGTTTTGGAATGACCGATGGTATGTCTTTGCTGCCGATGGCGGCGTCGGTGAAAAAACGCTCTGGTATGCAGACTCAACTGGTCGCTCATTCACGGCGAATGCGTGGAGCGAACATCCCAGCAGCCCGATTATCTCATCGGCCACTGGGGTTCGGAACGGAGGCCGACCGCTTGTCTATAATGAGTATATAGATATGATTTACCAAGACGATAATAACGAACCGACACGAGCATATCGTGTCACAGACCTCTCCACAACGAGTTTCTCCCAGACCGAACTAACAACGTCCCCGATCTGGCGCAGAACCGATTCTGGATGGAATAGCGATAAAGCCCACCATGCAGATATTATGGCATCGCAGTTAGACAATCCACCAATTGCCGCAGTCGACGGGCGGGATGGAGTTTCTCGAAATTGGAAAATTGGTATTGGGACTGTCACCGACCACCTCCCGATCATTGCACATGGGGAGAAAAGCGACCAAACTATTAGTTCAGGGGGTGGGTGGACGAGTTTAACATGGGACACGAAAGACTTTGACTATGGACAAAGTATCGACCTAACGAACAATGTGTGGACTGCGCCAGTTAGTGGCCTCTACGAAATTCACCTGAGTGTTTTATTTGACAACAATTCCAATGCGACGGGAGATCGTCGAATACGGGTTATCAACGATACCGATGGCGAGGAATTAGCGACTGGACGAACTAACCCCGGCGAAGCGGCTCAAGTGACGTGTGAAGCGACGACGAAAGAATACCTTGACCAAGGAGATAGCGTCGGTTTCGACGCATTCCAAGATTCTGGCGCAGATATGTTTGTTTTAGGTTCATTGACTCTATTTACTATTGAGTTGGTAGACTTTTAACATCTCAAAACGCATCGGGTAAATAATGCATTCTCAACCGTCCGTTGAGAGGGCTTCGAGAGGGGCGCTGACTCTAATTGCATTTATTTACCCTATCGGCCGATATATTCGGCTCAAGTTCGGAGATTTAAATATAGTTCACGACGGCGAAGTCTGGCGTCGAGTCGCACGATCTGTACTCGCGGGGGAGCCGCTTTATATCGCCGTCCCAGATAACAAACCCCCACTTTGGGAGTTCATTGTCATCGTCGCTGAGTGGACGGGTGAGTATGCACTTGTGCTGCTGCTCCTCGTCGGCGTCGGAAACGCGCTCCTCGTCTGGCTCGCTGGAGCACAGTTTCGAGAGCGTCCTGGCGTCGCGATTATCGCATCGCTTGGCTGTTTGCTTCTACTGACGCCGCTGGTGACATGGACGAACAACAAGAGCCTTGCAACAGCCTGTTTGTTGCTGGTGACGGTGGTTGACCGGCCGAGGCGCGGTGGGATCTTGATCGGTGCCGCCGTCGGCATCGCTCAACAAACGGTGTTAGGAGTTCCGGCCGTGTTGTGGCTTCGGAAACAGGAGGGTTGGGGCCGATCAGCGATCCAGCAGGCGCTCGGCGTGGCCGCTGGCGTCGTCGCAACATCGTACGTTCTTGTCGGCGTCATCTGGGGGTGGGACTCGTTGCGAGCTGCAATTCAGCAGACAGTGTTTGCCGTGCTCGGGTATGGGACAGGGACGAGTCAGTTCCAGACCACAGGCGGACTCTTGCATCAACAGCTCCTTTGGCATGACCGAATCGCGGGGGTTGTGCTTGACCATCAAGTACTGTTGCTGCTCGCTCTGACTGGAGGCATCTCAATCGTCGTCTCATGGCATCAGCGACGAACAGCAGACCGATTTTGGATAATATACTTACTCTCGACGGGGCCTGTAATGGCACTGCGTGCGTATCGGCACTACTGGGTGCTGCTGGCTGCTGGTATCGGTGCTTGCGTCGGTATCGGTTCCGAATCACTCATCACAAAACTCACCGATTCAGAGTAGGCACTTCGTGCGTGTAACGACAATCAACCCGATCTGTAAAATACGCGGCACGAATCTACCACCGCTCCTCGCCAGCGCATGGGACCAGTCCCAACTGTCCCGCTCCCCCCGGGATCGACTGCCGTGATCGTCGCGGCCGTCGCGATGGCCATCGTCGTCTACGTCGGCACCGTCCGCCGCCTCGGCCCGCAGGCTGATTGGGTCGAGGTGGTCCGCGCGATCGCCTTGCCCCTGCTGGATCGCGTCCTCGATCCGCTGCTCGGTGGCGTCGGCGCCGCGTACGAGATCGGCCCGGAAGAGCGCGTGGGCGTCCTCGACGCCACGCCCGAAGACGTCGAGCGAATGCTGTGGGCCGCGGGCTGTCGACGGAACGTCCTCTCGGCGTCGAAGACCCTCCCCGACGGCCGACGCCAACGGGGTGCGTGGGTCTATCGACGTGAGTCCGACGTCGGCAAGGCGATGCAGGTCGACATCATGCTGTTCGAGCATCCCGCGGGGACCGCCGTCTACGCCCATCACGAGTACAGTTCGAGCCTCCGGCCGTTCCGGCCGCGAGTGCTCTTGAAGCACTATCGCGGGGCGAGCTACGACCCCGCGACTGGCGCGCGGATTCTCCAGCAGGCGATCCTCCCCGACGCGCGGTGGGTCGAGTAGCTCGTCGCCGGCGATTCTGGTGGCGGGCCTTCACATCGATAGTGGGGTGGGTAGCGACAGCTACGTGCCGACGTCGTCGCGCCAGTGGACGTGGTCGCAGTGGTGGCAGGCCTCCCAGGTGTAGCGTTGCTTTCCGCAGTTCTCGCAGGTGACGGTGTCAGCCATCGGCCTCCTCGATGGTAATCGCTTCGTCGACCATCGCGTCGACGAGCGTTGTCGTCTCCAGGCCGGTCGCCTCCAGGACGCTCCGAAAGTGCGCCCCGAGCATCTGGATCTGTGCGAGTGCCATCGCCGTCGAACCCTCGACGACCGTTGAGGAGTAGTAGTCCGTCTGCCCCTCGGCCATCGCGACGAGATAGTAGCCCATGAGGGCATCGGGCTCGTCGAGGGCGGCGCGAGCCTCGGCGACGTGGTCGTCGAAGGCGTCGTTCGTGTCGGCCCCGTAGGCCACGTCGTACCCGTCGTTGCGGAGCGTGGTGATGAGTTCGTGGGCGCGTTTCTCCTCACTCGGCACTCTCGATCACCCACTCCTGACCGCAGTCCCGACAGCGGGCATCGTCCGGTCGGTCGTAGCGATACCAGGTGTCCACGTCGCCCCCACAGCCCCCACAGCGCGGCGGCCGTGTCCACGCCCCGAGAGTGAGCGTGTCCTCGCCAGCGGGAAACACCGTTCGCTGGACGGCCGTCGTAGTGGTGTCGTCATCCATCCTCAGCCTCCAGGCACTCCAGCTCTTCCGTCAGCCGCTCCCGAATCGTCTCGCGGTCGTGGGCGCCGAAGTCGACACGGTTGACCTCGCGGACGTGGTCGGGGTAGTCCGCTGGATCCGGTGGGGCACCACGCCACGGGCGCGCCTGCTCGGTGAGTTTGACCGGGTTCGACGGGTCGAGTTCGTGATCCTGCGTGGCCGCGTAGGGCACGAAATCGACGCCGTCGTAACCGGCCTCCAGCGCGTCAAGGAGTGTCCGCGTCCGTTCGAGCATCATCTCCCGGACCGCGCGCCGGACGGCATCGTCCCGGAGGTCTTCGAGAGCCGCGAACTGACCGCTGTCCTCGTCGATAGCATCGAGCATGGAACCAACGGTAGGGAAATCCTCACTCGGCATCGAGCATCGCCTCCTTCGCGTTCTGGATGCGCATGAACTCCTGCCGGTCGCCGTCCTCGTTCTGGTCCGGGTGGACGTTCGCCGAGAGCCGTCGCGCGGCGGCCTTGACGACGTCGTCGGGCGCATCGGGGGCGACACCCAGCACCTCGTGGGGTGCCTCACTCGTCCCGTCGTCGAGGACGATGGCGTTCTCCTCGTCACCGCTGGGGAGTCGCGCCGTCGCGAACGTCGAGTCGGCGGCCGTCACGCCACACCGTTCGGCCAACCGCATTCGACGGGCGTAGAGGGCGATGGCGCGGGCGTTCTCGCGCTGCGTCTCCCACCGGTCGCACGCAATCGCGTAGCCCACGTCAGCAGCTTCGTCCTCACGCCGAAAGCGTGCGACGACACCGACCTCGTCCGGGCGATCGTGCTGGTGGGGGATGTTCGGCCGGTCGACGTAGTGCTGGCTCGCCGTCGAGATGTCGACGCTGGTGGCGCCCCAGCGTTCGAGCTCCTCGACGACACTCTCGAAGGACTCCTTGCGCGTGGGCGAGAGGTCGCCCGGATAGGGCTCGCGCTCCTCAGGGGCGGTGCGTTCGAAGCCCTGCGGCCAATCGAGACTCCCGCCGTCGGCGTGGGCGCTACTCGACATCGTCCTCCCGCGGATCCTCCAAGAGCCGCCAGAACGCGGTCGGCTCGTGGACGTACTCGATACACTCGGCCGCGTACAGGCGGTCGAGGCGCTTCGATACTGTCGGCCGTGAGGTGTCGGTCTCGTCGACGAGGTAGCCGGTCGTCGCGTACCCGTCGGTGCGGACGAAGATGTCCAGCACCTCATCCATCGTGTCGTCGATCTTGACCGGCATCGGTTGCGTACTCATCGGATCACCACACCCTTAGTTATCCGTGCGACTACTTGTAATTACGGTTAGTAGGTCTATCTACCTTTACGGTCCGTTAAGACTAAGTGCCCCCCGGACGTACCTGTAGGTGTGAAGCGGGGTGGCCGTCGCAGAACGGCCGGCTGCTGGAACAGCCGACCCGCTTCCGGAGAGGAAGCATGGCAACCAACGAGACCGCCGAACTTGATTCGTTCGGCACGACCGCGGACGAAGAATCGGCCCACGATCACGAGGACGGCGCCAGCGCCGAGGAGTGCTGGTGTACCGACGACGTCGGCGCCGGCACGGAGCTGTCGTGTTTCGACGCCTGGATGGCCGAACGCGACGCCCGAGGTGAGTTCTGATGCGCGCCCGCGAGCTCATCAACACGCCGGCCGGCACCGAGCGCGCCGGCGACGAGTGCCACGCCCCCGGCAACTGGCAGGAGTGTTCGGCGTGTGGCTACGACAACCCGACCAACTACGACGCCTGCACATTCTGCGGGGGCGAGCTATGAGCACGACCACCGACACCACGCCCGACCTCGAGCAGCGCGACGTCCGGGCGCTCACCGAGCCGATGGTCGTCGACGCCGACGATCCGGCCCTGCACAACGACGACGAGGTCTACGTCTACTCCGAGGACCGGCGCTACGTCGTCAACCTCGCGGCGCCGTACTGTGACTGTTCGGATCAGCACTACCGGACGCCGGCCGGTGGGTGCAAGCACCTGCGACGGGCGCGCTTCGCGCTCGGCCGGCGGGAGGTGCCGGCGTGGATCCAGACGGATCGACTCGACGACCAACTGCGGACCCGACTGGAGGACGATGCATGAGCGAGTACAAGTGTGCATACTGCGACCGAGAACTGAGCGAGTTAGACGAGGTGTGTGAGTGCGGGAACGCGCTGGGGGTGGTGGACCTATGAGCGACCACTACACTCGATTCGAGTACCGCATGATGGACGTCGACACGCTACTGGCGAGCGACCCGGTCTACTGGCGGACGTTCGAGGCGGTGATCGGCGATGCGTAAGCTCCACCTCCAACACACGCTCCGAGACAGCACCGCCGAAATCGAGGATGGGCGGCTAACTATCGGGGCCGGCGGCGAGGCGACGCTGTTGCTCACGTCGCCCGAACGCCAGCCGCTCTCGGAGGCCGAGCCACTGTGCCGGATCGAACTCCGCGGCGAGGGTTTCGAGGCGAGCGGCGAACTCCCGGCGACGACCGTCGACGCGCTGATCGATCGCCTCGAAGCCATCCGCGACGGCGAGGTGTTCGACGATGACTGACGGCGCCATCGACAACGACTTCGAGGACGCCGAACGCTCCTACTCGGAGCGCGTCGCCGAGGCGCTGGAGGGCATCCAGACCGAGCCGATGGCCGGCGGCGTGGCCTTCGACCTCGTCACGCGTCAGCCGGTGTTCGTCCGCCGCGTCGTCGCCGACTCGCTCGTCGACTACTACGCCGCCGAGGAGTTCGACCTGCGGACCTACAAGATGCACACGTACCTGCCGGTGCGGCTCGACGACACCGTCTACGAGTGCGTGTTCATCGGCGATCTCGACAGCCTGCACACGTCGCGGAAGTGCTACGATTACCCCCGTGGTCGGCTCGCCCACGTCCCGGTCGAGCAGGCCTGGACCGAGGAGGCGGTCGGCGATGTCTGACGACGCCGTCGTCCACCTGGAGGCGGTCCTCGGCGCCGATCTCATGGTCTGGCGCTCGGGGATGGTGACGGTCTGCCCGTGGGCGGACGACACGAATCCGGCGGCGCCCGCGGCCCGCGACCTCGCCGCAAGGGTGGGGGTGAGCGCCGATGCCTGACCGCTCGGACGGCCTCACCATCCGCTTCCGCCCCAACGCCGGGCGCGGCGAGCTAGAGCGCATCCGCCTCGAACCCCGAACCGACGGGAAGGCGGACTACTACGAGGACGAGTGGAACGGCTGTAAGTGGCTCCCGCGAGGCCACGACGTCGTCGCCGACCTGCAGATCGAGGGCGCTGTCGACGGCGCCGCGGTACTCACCCGCCCCGATGGGGGCGAGGCCACGACCGACGCGCTGCGCGAGCACCTGGAGACCGCGTTCGCCCGGGCGGTCGAACCCGGTGTTCGCGAGGAGCTGCGCGAGGCGCTCCAACTGCTGGATGCCGTGGAGGCCGGGCTATGAGCCCCAAATCCTTCGCCGACCCCGAGACCCACTTCCACCTCGTCCGCAGCGATACGCCCCGGACGGTGGACGGCTTCAAGCCCGGCGAGCCGACCGGTGAGGTCGAGTGTGCGGAGTGCGGGCGCGTCGCCGACAACGTCGACGAGATCCCGCACGCGCCGGACTGCCCGCAGCGCTGGGTCCGGTCGCGATGGTGGGCCGAACACCTCCGCGACACGTAACTATCCTCCCGGCTGTGGGGCATCGTTTATACTGAGGGCGTGACAATCCGCAGACATGGACCTGCGCGTTCTTGCCCTCGCCGCCTGCCTCGTCCTCGCCGGCTGTGGTGGCACGGCCGCCGACCCGACCGCGACGCCTACCAGCACGCCGACGGTGACCCCGTCCCCGACACCGAGTCCGACGGCGAGCCCCACACCGACCGCCACCGCGACACCCACCGCGACGCCGACCGCAACGCCAACCCCGACCGCGACACCGACAGCGACGCCGACGGCAACGCCGACGCCCGCGCCGACCGCAACCCCTCGCCCCGAGGAGATCGAGGTGGCCGTCGCGCAGTGGGCCGACTACGAGACGCAGGGGACCGAACTCGGCTACCAGATCACATCCTGGCGCGCGACCGACTCGATCGAGGGCGTTGGGCAAGCGCCCGACGGCGAGTCGTGGATCATCGCGAACGTCTGGATTCGCAACACCGGCACTGAGTCGGCCCGGATCGGCTACACGCAGTACTCGATGGAAGACTTCAACGGGATCACGCGCAGCCCCGACCGCGAGGCGATGGAAGACGCCGCGGACACGCTCGAGCAGTCCCGCGTCCTCACCCCCAACGACGGGATTCGAGCGCGCGTGATCTTTTTGACCAACGCTCCCGATCAGCCGACCTTCTACATCGACCCCTACGGCAACAGCGACGGGCCGACCGTGGTGATCGAGACGTAGCCACCCCCCGGAAATCATACCCTGTTTTATATATCCACCAACCGTCAGGTCGGAGCGGTATGCTCACCGATCGGGCGGTCTTCGATGACGAGCACCTCCCGCGGCGGCTTCTCCACCGTGAGAGCGATGTCGAGACGCTCTTACGGAGTTGGCGCGCGACGCAATTCGGTAGCGCGGGCGACGACGTCCTCCTCGCCGGCCCGAGTGGCGTCGGGAAAACCGTCCTGTCTCGCTACACGCTCGATCGACTGGCCGATCGTGCCCCCATCGCCCAGGCCTATGTGCCCTGTTTGGGTGCGACACCGGCGACGATTCTCCGTCGCGTCTGCCGGGCGGCCGGCATCGAGGCGGCACAGACCGACCCCGCCGACCGACTCCAATCGCGACTCATCGACCAACTCGATCGGCCGGCCATCGTAATCCTCGACGAGGCCGACGGGCTCCCGAAGTCCGAGGCCCTGCAGCTGCTCGCGGACATACCGGCGGTCTCAACGGCCGTTATCACACACGACATGGATCGATTTCTCGCTCGCGCCGACCGGACCCACGACCGGTATCTCTCGGCGACGCACCTGGAGTTAGAGCGCTACGGCGTCGACGAACTCGCGGACATCCTCGGCGCTCGAGCCCAAGCGGGGCTCCCACCGGCCGCAGTCTCACGGGAGCAACTCGAACGGATCGCCGACGACGTCGCCGGCGTCGCCCGCGAGGGCATCCAGGCGCTCAGGGCCGCGGCGATGCTCGCCGACGAACGCGGTCACGGAACGATCACCGACGAGGATATCGACGACGCCTACGAACGCGCCCGACACCGCATCCGGCAGTCGAACCTCCGGTCGCTTCCCTTTCACCATCAGGTGCTCTACGCGATCGTTCACGCGACCGGGCGCTGTGACGGAGCGGCGTTGCACGACCGCTACGACGGCCTTGCCGAGAGAGTCTACGCCGACCAGGACCGGACGCCAATCACCAAGCGCAGCCGCCGGAACAAGCTCCGAAAACTGCAGGCCTACGACCTGATCGAACGCCAGGGGCCGACCCACGATCCCACCTACGCCGTCACCGACACGGACGTCGAGCCACTTGTCGGGTTGGTCGATTCGTGTGACCCCCCGGAAACGTAAGGGGTTTTTTAGACGCCATCGGCCGTCGCTCTTCGTGTATGGCACCAGATACGATCGAGGCGTACGATGGGACTGAAGTCGAAGTCGACGTAATCAAGCCGATTTCGGGCGGCGGGGCCCGCGTCGAACTCGATGCGGCCGGTGGCGGACGCTGGCGAGTCGATGTGACCAGCACCGGCGAACTGAGCGAGGTGGTGACGAGCTGGAATAGCGACGACGAACTGGCCGACATGCCCGTCCCCGACTGGGCCGACGACATCCTCCTGCGACTCGCGAGGGCGTAGCCGATGTCAGTCAGCCGTCTGTGCCATCGGAGGGCAGCTCAATTTTCCCTCGACGTAGCCCCGCATGAGTTGCTGGATCACCTGACTGCGATTCGCGCTCGTGGGGAGTTCGCCAGCGGCCTGCTTCTCGATCACCGTCTGGTCGAACTCCTCCAGCAGATCGTCCGGGACGCTAATGCTGGGGTTAGCCATATTAGCAGAATAGCTATGCGGGATGATAAAACCGACCCCAAGTGTAGCACCTGCGGTAGCTTTTTAGCGAAGCAGATAGATAGCTATGGTAGCAGGATAGCATAATGGCCAACCCGAGTGTAAGTATGCCTGACGACCTCATCGAACGCATCGACGACAGCCGCGGCAACGTGCCGCGGAGTCGGTGGCTCCAAGAAGCCGCCCGCGCCCGCCTCGACGCCGAGGAGCGCGGCTGCTGGGACGATGAGGACGAGTCAGGTGCCGAGGTCGACGCACCGGCTGACGATTAGCCACCGCCTGCGCGGGCGGACTGCTTTGGACGGGAGACCGCCCGCGCTGGTGGCTGGCCCTGCGGAACCACACGACTATGGACCCCAACAGGACCACCGGGGAGGACGCCCCGGCACGACAAGAAGGCAACGCTACTGCAACTGAGACTGAGGAGACGGCGTCGGATAACTCCCTCGCCGAGGCGGGCGCGGATCGGCGGCCGAGCGGCGCGGAGACGGATGGCGGGATGCTTACCGGCGGCCGTCGCGACGCCGTCGACGCGACCGACATCACGCAGTTCCAACTCGACCTGCTCGCCGTCCTCGCCGGCGAGCCCCGGTACGGCCTCGCGATCAAGCGCGCCCTGGAGGGCTACTACGGCGAGGAAGTCAACCACGGCCGACTGTATCCGAACCTCGACGACCTCGTCGACCGGGGCGCCGTCGACAAGAGCGCGCGTGACCAGCGGACCAACGAGTACAGTCTGACCGACGCGGGCCGCGGCGTCCTCGATCGGCGTCTCGACTGGCTGCTCGATCAGACCGGGAGTACCGAAGACGAGCCTGCACCCATCGCCGGCGAGGGCGGCGCCGCGGGAGGTGCGGAGTGATGGCGGCCGAAGAACATCCGTTCGATGTCGCCACCGAGGCCGACAAGCGTGTGAATCGGATGCTCGCCGAGAGCGGCGGGAAGATCTGCGAGATGTCCTACGACGGCGCTATCGGCTACCACATCAACGTCGCGGCCGGCGAAAGCGACCCCGAGTATCTCTGGAAGATCGCGTTCCTCCAAGCGCTCGATGAATCAGTGCTCGAAATGGCCCACATCGACGGCGAGACGCCCGGGGACTGCCGCCTCCAACTCGAACGGCAGTTGGGCGGCAAGCTCGATCCGATGACGCTGGACTACCTCGCCGACATCTTCGAGGAGAAACTCAATGCACTCGTCGAGGCGCAAGAAGGGCGCGGTCCTGGCGGAGGTGAGGAGTGATGTCCTGCCGGAAGTGCGGGGGGCGGGCGAAAGGCCGGCTCTGCCGCCAGTGCGAGATCGAGGAGCGCGCCGAGGACCGCGCGAACGCCCGCAAACAACTCGACGACGACGATGACGACGAGGGCGAGGACCCGGTGCCGCTGCCGGACGGCGGGCGGCCCACGCCCACCACCGACGCCGAGATCGACCGCTGGGTCGAGCTCATCACAACCCACGCCGACGATACCACGCTCGCCGATCACCTCGGCGGCATCCACGAGCAGACGCTGCGCGAGGAGTTCGACGTTGACCGGTCGACCTCGACGATCCGCAAGCATCTCAAAGCCGACGACCGCGTGACGGCCGTGCTGGGGTTCGGCGACGAGGGCGTCCGCCGGTCGTGGGCGCCCGCCGACAGCGACATCGGCGTCGGCGAGGACGTCGCCTGTCCGAAGGGCCACCAACCCGACGACCCGGGTCAGCCCTGCGTGGTCTGCGGGCATCCCTACGACCGCGAGGCCCACGACGAGTGCCCGCAGTGTACCAACGGCTCGGTCAAGGACTACGACGTCGTCACCGACGGCGGCGTCGACCAACCCGTCTCCCAGGCCGAACTCGAACGCCGAGCGAAGTCTGCGGGGACCGCCTACCTCGCCCACTGCGGGCGGGCGAACGTCGACCCCAACGACCTCCTCGAGGAGATTCGAGCGGAGATGCCCTCCGGAGACGCTCGGGCCGATGGTGGGTGGCCCGAGGGCGATCCGTGCATCGACTGCGGCGAGCCGATGGACGTCGGCGCGGTCGGGAACCCGGGCGAGACGATCACGTGGCAGGAGTGCGAGGACTGCGGCATCGGTTGGGGGCCGTTCACCGGCTACGTCGATACTGACGAGGAGCCGGAGGAGTCACCGCTTCGATCGGACGGCGGTCGCGCCGTCCACCCAGCGGACGCCGCCCTCACCCACCGCGGCATGGGAGACCAGTCCGAGCCAACCTGTCCGAACGGGAGCGTCGAGTGCGCGAAGCCGGGGACGGCGCCGTGTCCGGATTGCTTTCTCGGTGGAGGTGACGGCGATGCCTGACCCGGTCGTCGCGACAGCCGTCGGCGCCGCCGCGGTTACGCTCGGGCTGAGCGCCCTCGGCCTGGTGGCTCGACGCGATGGGGCGCCCGACCCCGATCCCCACGACGGGCCGCAGTGGCTCGATTCCGGGCATCGGGCGGTGCTCCTCGACCCATCGGTGACTGCCGACCGCGAGGGCCAAACCGTCTACCCCGCGCACGTCAGCGCCGACCGTGACGCCGTCGTCGACGTCCAGGAGGTGCGATGATGGTCGAGGGCAAGTCCGAGGCCGACCTCGTCGACGAGGCCGTCCAGGAGGCGATCGATCTCGTCACGGTGGGCGATTCGCCCATCGTCGCGGCGAACTACGTCGCCGAGCGTCGCGACCTGCAGCATCGCGAGGACGACATCGAAGCCCGCGTTCGCGAGGAGGTCGAGGATGGCGACGACTGAGTCCATGTCGGTCGGCAACCTCGGTGTCGGCGACGTCGTCGACGTGCGTCTCGCCGATCACGACGGCCACCTCACCGCGACCGTCGAGCGCGTGATCTGTGTCGGCGGCGAGTGTCGCCTGCTGCTGGAGCAGGGCGTCCCCGACTGGCGCTGGCGCCTCGTCGACCGGCCGGGCGAGTGCCCGACCGCCGCGGTGCGGCTGACCGACGGCGTCGCCGGCTGGGAGGACCGCGGGCCGGTCGAGAGCGTGGAGGTGGTGGCGTGACCGACACGCTGTTCGCGACCGACGCGAGCGCGACGGCCCACGAAGGCGAGGTGCTCCTCGTCGAGATCGCCGGTGCCGAGTACGCGTTGGCACCGTCGACGGCGGAAGCGTTCGTCGACGACCTCGCGGCGGCGGTTGAGCGCCTTGGCAGTACTGACACCGGCGGCGACGACCGTCTCGCCGACGCGGCGGCCGAGGAGTTCATGGAGCGCGTCGACGCCGACGTAGAGGCTGCACCTACGCCCCGAGAGCGCGACCCCGACGCCGAGTGGGTGATGGGACTGGTCGGCGACGACGAGCGCCTCGAACGCATCCCGATCACGTACGAGTGTAGCGAGTGCGACTTCGAGTCCGAGACCGAGGCCGGCGTCCGGCGCCACCAGGGGATGATGCACGACAGCGTCGGCATGGTCGTCGCGTCACCCGGGGAGAGTGGCGGGGGCGCTACGACGCCGTCGCCTCTCGAAGAGCAGATCGTTGAGACCCTCGACGAGCATGGCGAACTTCCCAGCAGTGAGGTGAAGCTGCTGCTTGAGACATCGTCCAGCCAGTACTACGACGCTCTCTCGGCGCTGCGCGACGCGGGGCGTGTGGAATCGCGGAAAGACCCGGACGATAAGCGCCGCACGCTGTACAGCCTCACCGACGAGCGTACTGACGAGCACGCCGATGGCAAAGACGGTGTTGCGGACCCGGTCGGTGGGGACGACGACTCTCAGATAGGGGCTGAAAGCGACGATAGCGACGACGCCGATACCGACGAGTCGGGCGAAACCTACCCGTACGAGTGCAGTTGCGGCGTGACACTGCACGATGGCCTTGAGGACGACATCCACCGCACGGAAGAGCACGGCGCGTCGCGGGGGTCTGTCGGGTATCTCGAACCAGGCGAGTTTGAGCAGACCGTCGAGGAGGCAGCGAGTCCGCAGGACGTGGCCGACGCGCTGGGGTGGGGCGTCGAACGTGTGTTGCGGGCGCTCGCCATCTACGGGCTGGATGACCTCCTCGTCGATCCGGATCGCTCACTCGCCGACATCAACGACTTCGAGTTCGACGGGGTCGGCGCGGGCGGCGACACCGACGAGCAGGAGGCGGCCGCCGATGGCGGGGGTGCGGCAGTTTCGGAGTCGGACGATGTGTCGGCGTCCGATGGGACGACCGACTGGACGCCCGGCGAGGACATCAACGCCGATCCGAATGCAACTGGCCCCCGGCGGACCTGCCAGAACTGTGGCACCTCGATCAGCGCACAGTACGTGAAGGTGTACGAGCCGGACGGCGTCGAGCAACCGCGTGCCTGCCCGAACTGTGAGGACCTCGTGCGCGATGGCAACGGGGTCCGGGAGACTCGAACATGACGCCGGACACCTGTGAGGTCGTGGCCTGTGAGCTACCCGTCGGCGGCACGGTTGAGTTCGAGGTGATCGGCGTCACGAAGCACTACTGCCGTGGCCACCTCCGCAAGATCGACGACCACGACGGCGGCCTGCCGCCGGTGGAAGCATGACCCGCGATCATCTGCTGTTCGCCGGCTTCGCGCTGGCGGTGCTGCTCGGGAGCGGCCTGCTGATTCTGGAGTTGATAGCATGAGTACTGAAACGCGACCACAGGAGACGAGTGAGGACAAGTCCGACCCGCGCGAGCCGTTCGAGTGGTTGGCAGATCACTACGACGAGGGACATCCCCTGGGCCGCGCTGCTCGAACCGCCCTTCAGTCGCTCGACTCAGACAAGTCGGAGGCCAACTGATGGAGGTCGAACTCCTGCGGGCGTTCGCGAACACGACGCGACGCCTCGATGGCTTTGGCCGTCGATTCCGTCGAGTCGGCTTCGATGGCCGCATCCTCGAATCCGCGAGTCACCTCCTCGACGAGCTCCTGCGCCTCGAGGTCGAGCGACTGGTTACAGTGGAGGCAGAAGTCGAACTCCCGGGGCGTCTCCTCGGTACACCGCGGGCAGGTGACCGGCGCGACATCCAGACCCGTGTCGTCGACGTCGACGTCCTCGCCGTGCAGCGAGGCGTAGGTCTTCTCCAGGGACTCATCGCCGAACTCCGCCTCGTAGCGGGCAGTGTGTTTCGACCCGTGTTTACGCCCCTGGCGCTGTTCGATCTTGCCGCGCTTCATGCCGAGGCGGAGCAACCAGCGTGTGTTCGACTTCCGGAAGTTCGTCGGCGTGACGGTCTTGTCGACGTCGGCCCGGCGCGCGGGCTCGCGGAAGGCCTTGTAGTACATCGTCGACGTGATGCCGCCGACGCGGTCAAGTTTCGACCACAGCGGCGCGTCGGCGTCGTCGGGCGCGGGGTGGCGATCGGGCGAGAGCCACCGATTCAGATACGGCACCGAGACGAGCAGGTGGACGACGCGTTCGCCCTCTTTGCCGTCGACGTGGACGGCCAGGGAGTGATCGGCCTCGAAGACGTCGCCGACCTCGAGGTTTCGGAGTTCGCCCCCACGAAGACCGGCCTCGAACTGCAGCGCGATCAGCGCCTCGTCGCGAGCGTTTCGGGCGGCGTCGATCATCGCCTGCATCTCGTCGTAGCTGACGAGGTCGCGCTCGCTGGGCGTCGGGTCGAAGTCGTTGCTGGTGCCGGTCGGAATCCACGCCAGCGATTCCGGCGGGTCCTCGGTGATCTCGCCGGCGTAGCGACCGAACGCGCGGATGTCCTTTCGATAATCCTGATTCGTATGTTCGTTATCGTACTCGCGGTTGATCCAGCGGACGATGTCCTCGGCGGCCCCACGGTCGTCGAGTGCAGCAACGAGCGTGTCGCCACCGACCTGCTCGGCGATGATCGTGTTTCGCCGGAGGATGTCGCGGTGGCGATAGTCGCCGACCTCCGAGGGGATGAGGTCGAGGTTATCGGAGAGTCCGAGCAGCGCCTCGCGGGCGGCCTCGGTGTCCCCGCGCTCGCCGGCGTCGAGTCGCGCCCGGAGGGCGTCGACGTCGTCGCGTGCGTCGCGTGCCATACCTCCGCGTCGATGCCTTGGATTGTAAACCCCTGGTTGAAAGCCCACCCCTGGCTACCTACGAATTGTGCGCGAGCCAAGCCACCAGCCCCCGATTTCGAGCGAACTAGTTCTGCGGCTACCGCGGGACGGTTCGGGCGCGGGCGGACGAAAAAACCGACGACGAGAGTGGCGGAACCAGCTGACGGAGTCGGGGCAGGTCCGTCGTAGTGTCCGTTTGTCGCAACCACTCCGGGAGACCGAAGCAATGTCCGATATGGCGGCGCAGTAGCGTTTTCAGTCTCCCACCAAAATAGTTGGTTGATTGATACTAATATCCCGTCGTTTTCGAAGATCCTCACACCCTCCGAACGCCGGAGTGGTAGTGACTCCTGTAACTGTGTACCGGTGGTTCGCCGACCCATCTTGACGAACCACGGATACTGGTACTGTCGGCTGTACGTCCGTGGAACGATTCGGCACCTCGGGGGTGCGAATCGTTCCGTACAGTTATAGCCGACAGTATGACCTACAGCGATCACCACGAGCCAGGGGCGGTCGTGGGCGGCTCGTCCCGGCTCACCGCACAGGGGGTAGTGGCGCGTGCTGGGAGACCCCTCGAGGAGCAGGAGTGATCTGTGCGCCGATACGACCGGCACCAATCGAACGAGCCTTCCTGCGGGAAGAGAGACGCCTCGGAACTCGGCTCCGACGAGATACACGCGCGGTCGGTCGCCGCTCCGCAAAACGAGGCGATCCGCCACCAGTACGGTGGCGGACCGATATTGAGGGCATGTCGCGAGTATGCGACGCGGTGGGTCGACGACGGGGAGCGGTCGTTGGACGGTTCCCCGCGCCGAACGTGGCTTCCAGACAGCCGGACGGTCGGGCATGCCACAGGCTGTCCGAAAACCGCTCTAGTATATGCCAACCAATTGTAATAAATCTGCCCCGCCGTGCGGGAACCTCCGGGAGACGTGTGTACGTCTACACATCTTCAAGACCGCTGTCGAGAGTCGTCGTGGCCGCTCACCGCTTCACGGCCACCACGTCGAATCCGTCGTCGGTTCGCTGGATGTACAGGAGTACGATGTCGTCGCCGGCGTCGGATCGAGTCGAACGGTCACTCCTCGGCGCCACCCCGGAGCTGTCTGAGGACTTCGTCGACGACTTCGTGGTCCGCGGCGACGATGTATCGGCGCCCGGCGACGAGCGTCGTCGAGTGCTGGACCGCCACGTCGCCGCTGGTCTGTGAGATGACGAGCGAGCCCTCGGGGAGCGCGTCGGCGACGACTTCCCCGGCGGCAGGGGCGTCGTAGTCGACGCGCACGTCGAAGAGTTCGAGATCACCGGTCACGCCTTCGAGCGTTCGGATGTCGCTCCCGGCGAGGGCGTTGACCGCCGCCTTGATGCTCGCCCGCTCCGGGAAGTACACCCGGTCGACGAACTCGGTGTACTCGTCGCCGTCCTCGACTTGGATGCGCGCGACGGTTTCGATGGCCGGAAACAGCTGTTTGGCCGCCATGCAAACGGCGAGGTTGGTCGACTGGTCGCCGGTCAGCGCACCGATCACGTCCGTCTCGTCGGTGATCGCTCGTTCGAGCATCGACGGACGCGTGGCGTCGCCCGCCAGATACGTGATCCGTCCGTCCGCGTCCGCGGCGTCGAGACGACTCTCGTCCCGTTCGATGATAGTCACGTCGACCCCGCGGTTGACGAAGTCGTCCGCGACCCGTCGCCCGACGCGGCCACCGCCCGCGATCACGATGTGGTCCCGTTCGGCCATACGTCGTGCTACCACACACCGCACGTTAAGTGTGGGGTCCGCGGGAAATGTGGCCACGCCAGTGGTGACGACCGTCGCCTCCCTGTCCCGGCGGTCGCCGACCACCGACAGCGACGACCGGAAACGACGAGCAGCGGTCCGTCTCATAGTGTTTATTGTAACTGTGTACCGGTGGTTCGCCACGACGGGTCAGCGAACCACCGGTACTGACTTACAATACTCACGATCAGTCGGCAGTCCGACGCCCAACGACGGACGTGATGTCGAGTTCGTACAGCGTGAACGCCACGTCTTCGACGGCTTCGTCGAACAGTCGGAAGGGCGGAAACCACTCGTTGAGCGTCGCCTCGTCGGCGTCTCCCGACCACTCCGCGACCGGACCGCGGACGTGGATACTCCACGACTCGCGAGGGGCGGCCGCGAAACAGACGAACGTCGCCGTGTCTGTCGTGTCGAGGTAGCGCTGTTTCTCCGACTCGTCGGCGTGAGTGCTCACGCGCAGGAGGAATCGCTGGCCGTCGTAGTGGTAGCTCAACGGAACCGCGTAGGCGTCGTCGCCGTCGGCGAGGGCGAGGACGCCGTGGTTGCCGCGACGGAGATAGTCGTCGACGGTGTCGGTGTCCATGCCCACCGTGTAGACGTATTCGACGTGGTCCATGGACACAATACGTGACGTTGCGGGATATAGTCGGGTCTCGACTCGTCCCGTCGGCCGTAACGGTTTCAAGAGGATCGTATCGACTTATACGGATTATCGGAAGTCGTCGTAGATTCTCGCCGGATCGTCTCGGCGAGAGTCTATGGATAGTTACGATACTCCCGATTACGGACGACAGTATCAGTCCGCGTCGAGGCAGACGGAGTCGTCGAAGGCGTCGGTCGAAGCCGGGGTCCGACCGCGGAGCCGGCAGAGCCGGTCGCGCACGTCGATCGATTCGCTCCCGATCACGGCGAAGCCGGCGAAGATGGTCACGAAGCCGCCGACGGCCAGCGTGGTGATGATCTCGCCGAGCAGCGCCCAGCCACCGATGGCGGCGACGACGGGCACGGCGTAGAACACCAGATTCGCCCGGATGGCGCCCGCCTGATCGAGGAGGCCGAAGTAGGCGATGTAGGCGACGGCGCCGGCGAGGAGGCTGACGTACGCCAGCGCGGCGACGGCCTCGGGATGCCAGACGATGGCGCTGACCGACTCGCCGGCCCACAGGCTGAGAGCGTGTGTGAGTAGCGCCGCGAAGGGGAGGCCCCACGCGGTGCGGGCGGTGCTCGACAGGGAGCCACCGGCCCAGCGAATCAGGACGCTCCCGACGGCGCCGACGATGGCGCCAGCGAGCAGGATGGCCTTACCGACGCCCAGATCGAGCAGGGTCGCAGGGTCGGGGTTGACCACGAGCGCGACACCGACGAAGCCGAGCGCCATGCCCGCGAGGGCGCGGAAGGAGAGACGCTCGTCGGCGAGGAGGAGCGCCGCGAAGATCGGCGTCAGGATCGGATTGAGACTGAAGACGATGGCGGCGACGGCGCTGGTCGTGTGTCCCTGCCCCACGAACAACAGGGCGTTCGTCAGGCCGATGGCGAGGACGCCCGTCGCCAGAACGCCGAGCCAGTCGCTCCGCGTCCGCGGGAGGAGTTCGCCCCGCGGCGTCGTCACCGCCGCGTACGCGAGCAGCGCGACTGCCGCCACGTCGAAGCGGAGCGCGACGAACAGGAGGGGCGGGAAGTAAGCGAGGCCGGCTTTCGCCGCGACGAACGTGCCGCCGAAGAGGATACCCGCGACCGCGAAGGCGATCAGCGAGCGGCGATCCGCCGCCGTCACTCCGAACCCTCGCCGAGCGTCCGTTCGCGTCCCGTTCCGAGAGCCGAAATCTGCAGGCAGTGAGTCATCGACTACGGGTAGACGCCGGAGCCGTTTAGTTTAATTCGTAAAATATTGCATGTCAAGAAAAGCGCGCGATCCGGGTTGCGGTGTTCGCGGCGTGCAACAGTTTCACGGTGCGAAAGTGGTTTCCCGCGTCGGAGAGCAGGAGAGCGTATGGAGTCCGCACTGGCGGAGATCGAGTTCCTCGCGCTCTCCCCGAACCGGGTGGCGGTGCTTCGGTGCCTCGCCGAGGATCGGCATACGCGCACCGATCTCGCGGTGGTGACCGGTGCCTCGCAGGCGACGCTCGGCCGCATCCTACGTGACTTCGAGGAACGGTCGTGGATCGAGCGGGTGGACGGCGCGTACGTCGCCACGGCGACCGGCGAACTCGTCGCGGACGGCTTCCTCGACCTGCTGGCGATCGTGGAGACGGAGCGGGACCTCCGCCCGATCATCGACTACCTCCCGGCGGATGCCCTCGATTTCGACCTCCGTCGGTTCGACGACGCCACCATCACCGTCCCGAGCGGGACGAAGCCGAACGCCCCCGTCGGGCGCGTTCTCGACCTCCTCCGCGAGGCGTCGTCGGCTCGAGCGTTCTCCCACGCGTTCAACGAGGGGAGTCTGGGGGTCGTCGAACGACGTGTGGCCGCCGGTGAAATGACGTTCGAGGGCGTATTCTCCCGGCACGCCATCGAGGCGGTGGCCGACGACGACCGGTTGCGACGGCTGCTCGAATCCCTCCTCGACGCGTCCGAGGCGAGTATCCGGGTACGGGAAGAGGAGATTCCGCTGGCGGTGACCACCGCCGACGAGGCCGTCCACCTCCTCCTCCGCGACGCGAACGGCGTCCTGCAGGCCTCCATCGACACCGACGACCCGGTCGTTCGCGACTGGGCCCACGACGAGTTCGAACGGTACTGGGACGGGGCCGTACCGCTGGACTGCGACGAGATTGCGGACTGACAAGGGTTGTCGTAGCTGTTGATGCTGCCCGCGACTGCGCCGGAAGAGGACGCTCGGCGAACGATCGCACCCCACGACGCCGGTCAGGACCGAGAGCGTCGGTAGTTTACCAGACGGCCACCACAGGTCGGACAGGTCATCCGAAACGGCCCCGCTTCGAGCTCCCGGTCACAGCCCGGACAGACGTAGCGTGCCATAACGACTGCACCAACGTTGCGATCCTAATTAAACATTTTTGTGATTGAGCTTGTTTTCTGTGCTTTTATATCGGGATATACCACATAGATAGTCATTTCCTGACGGCACAGCGGAGGGAAAACACTTAGCACGAGCCCCCCGGAGTGTCGACCATGTCCCAATTGCGGTCCTGTTACTTCTGTGGTGCCGTCGGCGACTCGCTCCAGGAGTACGAGGTCGTTCCGAAACGGCTCGTGCCGCCCGACCGGACACGCTCGGCGATTCTGTGTTCGACCTGCCACGAGAAGCTTCGGCGGGTGCTCGAACCGCTCGTCGAGGCCGCGGAATCGTCCGGACAGCCGGCCCCTTCGTTCGGTGAAGTGACGTTCGACGCGTCCGAGACGGCGGCCGACGCCGACGGGACCACGGACGGCCGGGACGACACCGACGAGACGGCACCGGATATCGAGGTGACGAAACGAGACGCGGGCGAAGCGGACACCTCGACCGACGACGGAGAGACTGCCTCCGACGACGTACCCGACGGTTACTACAAAGTCCTCCGCCTACTGCAGAACCGCGAGTTCCCGATGGAGCGGGCCGAGCTGACCGCCCTCGTGACCGGTGCCTACGACGTTTCCGAACCGCAGTGCGAACGCATCCTCGAGGAGGCCATCGAGCGCGGCGTGTTGGTGGAGAACGGCTCGAAACTCGACATCGGCCGGAACTGATAGGAGGTATCGTAACTGTCCAGCGATTCTCGCGGGACCGTCACGGCGAGACTCGCCGCTGACTGCCGATAATCCCTATGATCGCGAACACTGTAGCCACCCGACGGTTGCGTGGCCCTCGACCGGATACGGGTGCACGATCCTCACGAAGACGATCGACGACCTGCTTCGGTACCTCTTATGAACCCGTGCCATCCCGAGCTGAAGACACGAACAATTATGGATGATAATGGATAACGTTGAACCGGTGGTAGCGAATGAGTCTCATGGACAAGGTGAAGGAACTACTGGCTCCGGACGAAGGCGAGACCGTCTTGTACGATTACGAGTGTCAGGATTGCGATAAAACGATCACGTCCAGCGACAAACCGGAAGCGGCGACGTGTAAGAACTGCGGCTCGTCGAACCTGAAAGAAGTCGGGAAGATGTACGCCGGTGGCGGCGGTGGCGGCGGCGCCGGATAGCGGGGCAGTACGGTCGCGTTCGGAATTCTTTGGTGGGTGCGTGAGTCGTAACTGTGACGGCCGTCATAGTGATTAGTGTAACTGTTTACTGGTGGTTCGCCAAGACGGGTCGGCGAACCACCGGAAATGACTTACACTAATCACTATCAGTCCACGCTCCCGGGGAGCAGTTCCGGGTCGCCGGAACGGAGGATGTACTCGATGGCGATTCCGTTGAGAGGCGAGTCGGCCTCGGCTGCGTGATCCCGCGCCAACTCGAAGTATCGCATCGTGATCGAGACGACGCGCTCGTAAGCATCCGCGTCGCTCTCCGCGAGCACGTACTCGGCGGTGACGGGGGTGAGTTGGCCCTCCGCGACATCGTCGTGGTAGTCGTCCACGTCGTCGAGCCAGATCTGCGCGCCGATGATCGCGAGGACGATCGAGGTGCCGAACGCCTCGGGAATCTCGAATCCGACGCCGCGATAGGCGTCGAGCATCCCCTTGTAGATGACGCCCACCCGATCGTACTGGGTCTTGAGGTAGGGGAGGTCTCGCTCGTGCTCGCCGAACGGGGCGTCGTCGGGGACGGCGGCGAACTTGTACTCGTCCTCGATCCGTTCTGTCGCCGTCTCGCTCCCGTCGAGGGCCGCCGCGAGCAGGTCGCGGAAGTGCTCGTCCTGTGCCTGGTGTGCCTCCGAGATCTCGACGGCCTCGTCGTAGGCGTCCCTGACCGCGTCCGGCGCCCGGTCGAAGGCGTCCTCGACGACACGCTGCAGGTGCGACTGGGCGCACTCGGCGATCCGACGCGGGTTCGGGTCGGTGTCCCCGGTCACCGTCACCTCGAAATCCTCGAACTCGGCGTCGTTGATCGCGTCGCGCATGTCGCCGTCGAGCAACGCCTGGACGATGAGCGCCGTCGCCTCCTCGGCCATCTCGGCGTACTCGCGGGCCTCGCGGTTGGCGGGGGCGGAGGGGTCGCCACCGCCGACGAGCGGGAGGCGACTCCCCGTCTCGTCCCTGATCGGATCGTAGCCGCCGGTCGACCGCGCGAGCGCTCGCCGGTAGAGGTAGCCGAGCGTCAGCTCCGCGGGGAGCGTCAGTTTCGTCTCGTACTGAAAGGTGGCGTCGTCGACGCCGAGTTCGTCGGCGATTGCCGCCTCGATCTCGCCGTACACGTCGTCGAGGATGGTGTCCAGCTGGTCGTCGACGGCCGACTTGATCCGAAGCGCCCGGTAGTCGAACCGTCCAGCTTCGGCGTAGTAGCCGAGGATCGCCCGCTGGGCGGTCGGGAGACGATCGACATCGGCGAGTCGGCGGGCGAGGCCCCGCAGGAGCGAACGACTCACCGGCCTCGACGACCGGCGGGCCCGGCCGTCGTCCTCACCTCCGGACGCGTCTCATACTGTCGGCTGTAACTGTACGGAACGATTCGGCACCTCGGGGGTGCGAATCGTTCCACGGACGTACAGCCGACAGTATCAGTGACTGTCGCAACAGTAGAGCGTATCTCGCCAGGACGGTCCGACGAGACGCACTCGTGACGTACGACGAGCCCTCTATCGCGGATTCGCATTGGCGGGTGGTGCCCGGCGACGGGTATCAACCTTGCCATCGTCTCGCTCGATGCCGACGGACTGCCCACCGCCGATGAGTTAGCTTTTCGGGCGTGGGCGCCTCATAGTGATTAGTGTAACTGTGTACCGGTGGTTCGCCGATCCGTCTTGGCGAATCACCGGAAATGACTTACGCTAATCACTATCAGACATCCCTATGCAGGTCCACACGGTCGGTGAGGGAACGCCCGAGGTCGCGGTCGTCGGCGCGGTCCACGGGGACGAGCCCTGTGGCGCTCGCGCGATCGAGCGCTTCCTCGCGAGCGATCCCGAGATCGACCGCCCGGCGAAGCTGATCGTCGCCAACGAACGTGCCCTCGAGCAGGGCGTCCGGTACGTCGAGACGGATCTGAACCGCGCGCTTCCCGGTGATCCCGATAGCGACCTGTACGAGGAACGGCTCGCGTACGAACTCATGCAGGCGGTCCAGGACTGTGTCGCCCTCGGCATCCACTCGACGGTGTCCTACCAGCACGCCTTCGCCAACGTGGCGTATCTGAACGAGCGGAAACGCGAGATTGCCGCCCACCTCCCCGTCACCGGCATCGTCGACTTCACCGTCGTCGCCGACGGTCGCTCCGTCGAACTCCCGGGCTTCGTCGACATCGAAGCGGGCTATCAAGGGTCGGCCGAAGCCGTCGACAACGCCTACGATTGCCTCCGCGCCTTCCTCCAGACGACGGGTGTTCTCCCCGGTGATCCCCCGTCCCGCGATCCGGGATTCTACGAGGTGACCGAGCCGATTTACAAAGAGCCGGGTCGCACGTACCGCTTCCTCGGCGAGAACTTCGAACGCGTCGATGCCGGGGAGCCGTTCGCCACCGTCGACGGCGACCACTTGACTGCGGACGAGGCGTTCTGGCCCGTCCTCATGTCCAGCGACGGCCACGACGTGTTGCTCGGCTACCGGTCGACGTACCACGGCCCCTTCTCGACGCTCTCGGCGCCGGGCGTCGACGCCGACACGGACGCTACCGGCGTCGATGCCGCCGACGACTCCGTCCCCGAAGACACCGACGACTAATCCTCGACGACCTGCAGATACGGCGGCGGCACCCGGTCTACCGTGTACGTCTCGCGGCCGCGTTTCGTGACCCGATACGTCTCCATCAGCGCCGCGGTGTCGACTTCGAACACGACTGGGTCGGACGCGTGCCGCCGTCCGACGGCGCGTGCGTCCTCGACCGAGGCCGAGAGGTGGACCTGCTGGCGGCTCATGGGTTTCAATCCCTCCGCCCGAATGGCCGCGACGTTGTCCGGGGCGGTACCGTGGTAGAGGCGGTCGGGCACCGGTGTGTCCGTGGGTTCGAGATCGACGGGGACGGAGTGGCCGTAGGCGGCGCGGACGCGGTCGGTGTCGGCGTCGCTATCGTATTCGAATCGCCCCTTCGGATCGGTCGCGACGACGCCCGCGACCGCCGTCTCGTCGGCCCACGGATACCGATCCGCCGCGGCAGCGACGAGGTCGGTCCACGCCACCCAGCCCCGGCCGTCGAGCGAGAGGCCCACGTCGTCGGGGAAGTGCCGGAGCGCCCCGCTGAGGAATTTGGAGAGGCGGGTGCGGCGGTCGGCAGAGAGAACTGTCTCGCCAGTGGCTCCACAGACCGGACACGTGCCGTCCGTGTAGTCGTGCGCCGGACAGCGCCGAACGGGGTCGGTCACGATTGCGGGCCGAGATAGACGGCCCACCCGAAAAAGCCTACAGGAAGCCCTCGATGTGGTCGGCGACTTCTTCGGGCGTGTCGCCCACGGGGACTCCCGCGTTGTTGAGCGCCTCGATCTTGCTCTCGGCCGTCCCCGTTCCGCTCCCGGAGACGATGGCGCCGGCGTGACCCATGCGCTTGCCCGGCGGGGCCGTCCGCCCGGCGATGAAGGCGGCGACCGGGGTGTCCATCTCCGTGGCGATGAACTCCGCAGCCTCCTCCTCGTCTTCGCCACCGATCTCGCCACACATGGCGACGGCCTCCGTCTCCTCGTCGGCCTCGAACAGTTCGAGGGCGTCGATGAACGAGGTGCCAATGATCGGGTCGCCGCCGATGCCGATGGCGGTCGTCTGCCCGATGTCTCGCTGGGTCAGGTTGTCGACCACCTGGTAAGTGAGAGTGCCCGACCGGGAGACGAGACCCACGTTGCCGTCGGCGAAGATGTTGCCCGGCAGGATGCCGAGTTTCGCCTCCCCGGGGGTGATGACGCCGGGGCAGTTCGGGCCGACGAGGTGCGTATCCGTCTCCGAGAGCCGGCGATTCACCGTCGCCATGTCCTGTGTGGGGATGCCCTCGGTGATGGCGACGACGAGGTCGAGCGAGGTGTCGAGCGCCTCGAACAACGCGTCTGCGGCGAACGCGGGCGGGACGAAGACGACGGAGGCGTCCGCGTCCTCGCGCCGCACCGCCTCGTGGACCGTGTCGTAGACGGGGACGCCGTGGACCTCCTGTCCCCCTTTGCCCGGCACCGCGCCGGCGACGACGTTCGTTCCGTACTCGATCATCTGCTCGGCGTGGAACTTGCCCTCGCCGCCGGTGATTCCCTGCACGACGACGCGGGTGTCGTCGTCGACGAGGACACTCACGCGAACCACCCCCCGATGGTGAGCGTGAGGTCGTCGAGCGCAGTCTCGTGAGCGCCGCGAGCGAGGAAGCGATCGACGGAACTCATCGTGCCACCTCCTCGGCGTTCGTCACCGCACGTTGCACCGCGTCCTCCAGCGTCCGCTCGACTTGCACGAGCTCCGTGTTCAGAATCTCCATCCCTTCCTCGGCGTTGGTGCCGGCGAGACGGACGACGACGGGTTTGGGTATCTCGTCGAACTGCGAGAGCGCGTCGTTGATACCGCGGGCCACCTCGTCGCCGCGGGTGATGCCGCCGAAGATGTTGAACACCACGGAGTCGACGTTCGGGTCGGAGAACACCATATCCAGCGCGTTTGTGACGCGTTCGGCCTTGGCGCCGCCGCCGATGTCGAGGAAGTTCGCCGGCTCGCCGCCGTAGTAATCGACGAGGTCGAGCGTCGTCATGACGAGTCCCGCACCGTTGCCGATGATGCCGACGTTGCCCGAGAGGCGGACGTAGTCGAAGCCGTACTCGCCGGCCTTGCGCTCCAGGTCGTCCGTGTAGGACTCCTCTTCCATCTCGGCGAGGTCCGGATGCCGAAAGAGCGCGTCGTCGTCGACGTTCATCACGGCGTCGGCGGCGACCACGTCGCCCCCGTCGGTCACCATCAGGGGGTTGATCTCCGTCTCGCTGGCGTCGTTGTTCGTCCAGAGGTCGTACAGCGTCTCCAGTACGCTCGACACCGCGCGGGCCACATCACCGGGCACGCCGGCCTCGTACACCGCCTTTCTCGCCTGGAAGGAGTGGAGGCCGAAGGCGGGGTCGACGTGTTCGCGCGCGATGGCGTCGGGGTTCGTCTCCGCCACCTCCTCGATGTCGACGCCACCCTCGGAAGAGACCATCACGACGGGTTCGCCCTCGCCGCGGTCGAGCGTCACGCCGAGGTAGAGTTCGTCCGTGAAGTCGACGGCGGATTCGACGAGGACGCGGTCGACGTGGTAGCCCTTGAGATCCATGCCGAGGATGCCGTCGGCGGCCTCGCGAAGTTCGGCTTCGTCGGCCGCGATTTCGATGCCGCCGGCCTTGCCGCGCCCGCCGACGTGGACCTGTGCCTTGACTGCAACGGGGTAGCCTATGTCGCGGCCGGCGTCGACCGCCTCGTCAACGCTCGTCGCGAGCCGGGAGTCCGGAGTCGGTATCCCGGCGTCGGCGAAGAGACCCTTCGCCTGATACTCGTGGAGTTTCATCGATGAATCGCACGGTGGTTGCGGCGAACGGGAGTTAGTAGTATCGGTCGGGGGGATGGACCGACCCATCTCGTCGGTCGAGAATATAAAACCGACCCCGAACATTGGTCCCACTTTTTTGTAATTCGCGTGTCCTTTAGAAGGGTTGTGGTAACAGTTCCCACTATGACCGGGTCATCACCACCAGCCGATCGACTACTCGTCGATCCATGAGACGGAACACGGTCGTGATCGTCGCGCTCGTCGTCACGGTGTTGCTGCCGATGTGGTACGTCGCCCTCCACGGCGAACCGCCGTCGGAGGAGGTCGCGATCGACGAGAGCGTCACGGAACTTCGACCGCTCCAGGGTGTCGTCGACACGCCGAACAAACTGTCGCCGAGTCAGGTGGGCGTCGTCGTCTGGATCGCGCTGTTCGGTCTCGTCGGCGCCCTGACCGCAGTGCATCGCTTCATGAACGAGGCCGTGCGGCCACCGGACGACGCCTCGCCGGCCGTCAGCGCCGACGGCGGGGCGAGGGCCGTCTCCCTCCCGTGGCTCCGGACTGATCGACGCTGGATCGTGGAGTACCACGATGCCACCGACGCCATCGAGGGCCTGGTCGCGATGGGCGGGCTGACCGTCCTCGCCATCGTCTTCGCCGCGCTGTTCACCGGCGAGTACCTGACGCTGGCCCGAACGCAGTACTTCGGTCTCTACGCGACCGGGATGTTCGTCTCGCTCGCCCTCTCGACCGTCGCGTACTACGCGTGGTTCATGCCACACATCGAAGTCGCGGAACAGCGGGGGCACGAACCATGACCGGAGACGACTGCGAGGACTGCCCCCACGCGGGGGCGGAGCCGGTCCAGCCGAGCATCTACACCGACCGCCGGGCGCGCATGGAGGTGCAGCGTCGTGACATCGCGAAACTCCTCGCGACGGTCGGCGGCCTGACGGCCGTCGCGAGCCTCACCGCGCCCCTAGCCGGCCTGACGCAGGTGTTCGAGCGCGGATACAGCGGCCCCGTCTACTCCGACGGGGTCCACCTCGTCGACGGCGAGGGCGAGCGCATCACCGAGGACCGCCTCGCGGAGGGTGAACAACTGACCGTCTTTCCCGAACCCCGGCCGGGTATCGAGGACGCCCCGACGCTCCTCGTGCGCTTCCCGGAAGGCGCCTACGGCGGCGAGACGAACATGGCCTACACCGTGAGCGGCTACGCCGCCTACTCGAAGGTGTGCACGCACGCGGGTTGTATGGTGTCGGACCGAGAGGCGGACACGCTTGTCTGCCCCTGTCACTTCGGGAAGTTCGATCCGACGGCCGGCGCGGCCGTCGTCGGCGGGCCGCCGGGACGACCCCTCCCCCAGCTCCCCATCACCGTGACCAGCGACGGCCTCCTCGTCGCCACGGGTGACTTCGAAGCCGGTATCGGGCCGGGAGGTGGCGAATGAGCCGGATAGAGCGGCTCTACGACTGGTTCGACAGCCGCCTCGACATCGAGGAGGCGCAGGGCTTCCTCGGCAAGGCCTTCCCCGCCGAGGACTCCTTCCTCCTCGGGGAGGTCGCCCTGTTCTGTTTCCTCTTTCTCGTCCTCTCGGGGGTCTTCCTCGGGTTCTTCTACGAACCCTCCATTTCCGACGTGGAGTACGAGGGGAGCGTCGCCGAGTTCCAGGGCGAGGAGATGCCCGAGGCGTTCGTCTCGGTGTTGCACATCACCTACACCGTCCCCTTCGGAATGTTCATCCGTCGCCTCCACCACTGGGCGGCCCACCTCTTCGTCGCCTCCATCGGCTTGCACATGTTACGGGTCTTCTTCACGGGGGCGTACCGCAACCCCCGTGAGCCGAACTGGGTGGTCGGCACCGGACTAGCCGTGTTGGCGATGGGCGCCGCGTACACGGGCTACGCGCTCCCGTTCGACGAGTTCGCGGCCACCGCGACGAGCATCGGCTACAACCTCACCGTCTCGGTGCCGCTCGTCGGCGACTTCCTCGGCGAGATCGTCTTCGGCGGGCAGTTCCCGACGAGCGCGACCATCCCCCGACTCTACTTCCTGCACGTCCTCATCATCCCCGCAGCCATCGCCGTCGGGCTGGCCGTCCACATGGTCATCCTGATCCGGCAGAAACACACCGAGGCGCCGCGGGACGGCGACGTGGAGGCGGGCGGACGGACGGTGGACCGCGACGACGACAGCGTGATCGTCGGTCTGCCGGCCGTCCCGAACCAGACGGCCGTGTCCGCCGTCGTCTTCTTCTTGACCGCGGCGACGCTGTCGGCGCTGGCCGGCTTCCTCCCCGTCCACAACGTCGCGGAGTACGGCCCGAACGACCCCGCGGCCACGCCGGCCCTCATCATGCCCGACTGGTTCCTGATGTGGGTGTACGGCTTCCTGAAGCTCCTGCCGAAGTGGCTCTCCTTCTCCGTGGGATCGATCCACGTCAGCACGGAGTTCGTCGGCGGCATCGTCCTGCCCGGTCTCGTGTTCGCTGCCGTCCTCGCGTGGCCCTTTATCGACCGGACGCCGGAGACACACTTCACGACCGACCCCCTCGACCGCCCGCGGCAGACGGCCATCGGCGTCGCGGCCGTCGCGTTCATCATGATCGCCTCCATCGCGGGGATGAACAACATCCTCGCGGCGCAGGTGCTGGGGACGACGACGGACGTGGTCAACCCCGTCCTGACGGCGGCATTACTCGGCGTGCCGCCGCTGTTCGCGGCGATCACGTACGCCCTGTTGCGCGACGGGGCGCCGGAGTCGGGATCGGACGAGGGCGCGACGCCCGCGCCCGACGGTGGCAGTCGCGGAGGTGGGGCCGATGACTGATACGAACGGCCCGGCCCTCACCACCCGACAGTACAGCCTGCTAGATACGACGAGCAAGCTGGTCGGTCTCGGCCTCGTGGCCGCCGGCCTCGACGCCGGCGGCGCGACGCCGACCGGCCTCGCCCTCGCCGTCGTCGGCGCCGCCTGTGCGACCGCGACGGTGTTCATCGCCCATGAGTGAGAACAACGGACGGACGGATGGTATCGGCAGACGCGACTTCGTGAAGGGACTCGGCGTCGCCTCCCTCCTCGGCGCGACGGGCCTCTCCGTCGCGGACGACGGCATGACGGGACTGCAGACCGTCGACGACCCGATCGGCGACTACCCCTACCGCGAGTGGGAAGATCTCTACCGCGAGGAGTGGGACTGGGACTCGGTGGCCCGGTCGACCCACAGCGTCAACTGCACGGGGTCGTGTTCGTGGAACGTCTTCGTCAAGAACGGTCAGGTCTGGCGGGAGGAGCAGGCGGGTGACTACCCCACGTTCGACGACAGCCTCCCCGATCCGAACCCGCGCGGCTGTCAGAAGGGAGCCTGCTACACCGACTACGTCAACGCCGACCAGCGCGTCCTCCACCCCCTCCGCCGCACCGGCGAACGCGGCTCGGGCCAGTGGGAGCGCATCAGCTGGGACGAGGCGCTGACCGAGATCGCCGACCACATCATCGACGAGGTGCAGGCGGGGCGCTACGACGCCATCTCCGGGTTCACGCCCATCCCCGCGATGAGTCCCGTCTCCTTCGCCTCCGGCAGTCGGTTGGTCAATCTCCTCGGTGGCGTCTCCCACAGCTTCTACGACTGGTACTCCGACCTGCCGCCGGGGCAACCGATCACGTGGGGCACCCAGACGGACAACGCCGAATCCGCCGACTGGCACAACTCGGATTACCTCATCGCGTGGGGGTCGAACATCAACGTCACCCGGATTCCGGACGCGAAGTACTTCCTCGACGCGGGCTACGAGGGGGCAAAACGGGTCGGCATCTTCACCGACTACTCCCAGACCGCCATCCACACCGACGAGTGGCTGGCACCGAACGGGGGGACGGACACCGCCCTCGCCCTCGGGATGGCACGGACCATCGTCGACGAGGACCTGCACGACGCGGCCCACCTGAAAGAGCAGACGGACATGCCGCTCCTCGTCCGCGAGGACACCGGCAAGTTCCTCCGGGCGAGCGAGGTGGGGCTGGCGACCGACGCCGACGACCCCGAGAAGGTGTTCGTGATGGTCGACGCCGACGGAGGGCTCCGGCCGGCGCCCGGCTCCCTCGGCGAACGCGACGGGCAGCACGACTCATCGGCGAGCATCCGGCTCGACTTCGACCCGCAGTTGGCGGTCGAGCGCTCGGTCGACGCCGCGGACGGCCCCGTCGAAGTGCGCTCCGTGTGGGCGAACCTGCAGGACGAACTGTCCCAGTACACACCGGAGTTCGTCCACGAGGAGACGGGCGTCGGCGAGGCCACCTACCAGCGCATCGCCCGGGAGTTTGCCGAGGCCGACGCCGCCAAGATCATCCACGGCAAGGGCGTCAACGACTGGTACCACAACGACCTGGGTAACCGAGCGATCCAGCTACTCGTGACCCTGACGGGCAACCTCGGCGAGCCCGGGACGGGCGTGGACCACTACGTCGGCCAGGAGAAGATCTGGACTTTCCACGGCTGGCAGGTTCTCTCTTTCCCCACCGGAAACGTCCGCGGCGTGCCCACGACGCTGTGGACGTACTTCCACGCCGGCATCCTGAACAACACCGATCCCGACACCGCCGCGAAGATCCGCGAGTCGATCGACAAGGGATGGATGCCCGTCTACCCCAGCGAGCGCGAGGACGGCTTCCGTCCCGATCCCTCGACCATGTTCGTCTGGCGGGGTAACTACTTCAACCAGGCCAAGGGCAACGTCGCCGTCGAGGAGCAGTTGTGGCCCAAACTCGACCTCGTGGTCGACATCAACTTCCGGATGGACTCGACGGCGCTGTACTCCGACATCGTCCTCCCAGCCGCCAGCCACTACGAAAAGTACGACCTCTCCGAGACGGACATGCACACGTACGTCCACCCGTTCACCCCGGCGGTGGAACCGCTCGGCGAGGCGAAGACCGACTGGGCCATCTTCCGTGACCTCGCGGAGAAAATTCAGGAGCGGGCGCGAGAGCGCGGTGTCGACCCCGTCGAGGACCGCAAGTTCGACCGCACCATCGACCTCACGACCGTCTACGACGACTTCGTGCGCGACTGGGAGACGGACGAGGAGGGGGCGCTGGTCGAGGACCGCGCCGCCGCGGAGTTCATCCTCGACCACTCCGAGGAGTCGAACCCGAGCGACAGCGACGAGCGGATCACGTTCGAGAATACGGTCGACCAGCCCCAGCGACTCCTCGAAGCGGGTGATCACTGGACCTCCGACATCGAGGAGGGCGAGGCGTACGTCCCGTGGCAGAACTACGTCCACGACAAGGAGCCGTGGCCCACCTTCACCGGGCGCCAGCAGTACTACATCGATCACGACTGGTTCCTCGAACTCGGCGAGGAACTGCCGACCCACAAGGAAGGGCCGGCGTCGACGGGCGGAGAGTATCCGCTCTCGTACAACACACCCCACGGCCGGTGGTCGATCCACTCGACGTGGCGGGACGACCCGAAGATGCTCCGTCTCCAGCGCGGCGAGCCCGTCGTCTACCTCAACCCGGCGGACGCCGAAGAGCGCGGTATCGAGGACGGCGACACGGTCGAGGTGTACAACGACCTGGCGAGCGTCGAGGTGCAGGCCAAGATCTACCCATCGGGTGAACCGGGGACGCTCCGACAGTTCTTCGCGTGGGAGAAGTTCCAGTACCCCGACCGGGGGAACTTCAACTCGCTCGTGCCGATGTACATGAAGCCGACGCAGCTGGTGCAGTATCCGGCGGATACGGGCGAGCATCTCCACTTCTTCCCGAACTACTGGGGACCGACCGGCGTCAACAGCGACGTGAACGTCGACGTGCGGCCGGTCGGAGGTGCCGACGGCGAGTCGGCAACACGTCGGGTGCAACCCGACGGAGGTGACACCGAATGAGCACCAACGAAGACACTAACATCAACGTCGCGGAGGGTATCGATCACCAGGTCGCGATGGTGATGGACCTGAACAAGTGCATCGGCTGCCAGACGTGTACCATCGCGTGCAAGGACCTCTGGACGGAGGGCGGCGGCACCGACTACATGTACTGGAACAACGTCGAGACCAAGCCCGGCGAGGGCTACCCCCGCGGCTGGGAGGAGTCGGGGGGCGGCTGGCAGGGCGAGCAAGGTGAGGCCCATTCCGACCGCCGACCCGGCGACATCCCGTCGCGGGAGGACTACGGCCGCCCCTGGGAGTTCAACCACTCCGAGATCATGTACGAGGGGAGCGACGACCCCCTTCGCCCGCGCGAGGGCGCGGAGTGGGGACCCAACTGGGACGAAGACCAGGGTGCTGGCGAGTATCCCAACAGCTACTACTTCTACCTCCCCCGCATCTGCAACCACTGCACCCACCCCTCCTGTGTCGAAGCGTGTCCTCGGCAGGCGCTCTACAAGCGCGAGGAGGACGGGATCGTCCTCGTCGACCAGGAACGGTGTCGGGGGTACCGCTACTGCGTCGAGGGGTGTCCCTACAAGAAGGTGTACTACAACACCGTCTCGAAGAAGTCGGAGAAGTGCATCTTCTGTTACCCCCGGCTGGAGGGTGAGGGACCTGACGGTGAGACGTACGCTCCCGCCTGCGCGGAGGAGTGCCCGCCCCAGTTGCGGCTCGTCGGCTTCCTCGACGACGAGGACGGCCCCATCTACAAACTGGTCGAGGAGTACGAGGTGGCGCTCCCCCTCCACCCCGAGTTCCGCACGCAGCCGAACGTCTACTACATCCCGCCGTACGCGCCCGGCCAACACACGGAGGACGGCGAGTCGGTCGACGTCGACCGCATCCCGCGGGAGTACCTGCGGGACCTGTTCGGCGACGGCGTCGACGAGGCACTGAACACCATCGAACGCGAGCGACAGCGTGCGAGACAGGGCGCGGAGAGCGAGCTGATGGAGCTGCTCCAGCACAAAAATCCCGCGAAACAGTACCGACTGGGTGTGTTCAACGATGACTGACGATCGGACGCACCTAGCGACGGCGCTCGTCGTCGGCGCGCTGGTGCTGTGTTCGACGGTGGCGCTCGCGTCGCCGCTAGTGGACGCCCGTCCGGCCCACGAGATTCCGGTGGCGGAGCGGTCGGATACGGCACTCACCGATCCGACGGCCGAGGGCTGGTCGTCGGTGCCCGCCGCGGACATCGCGCTGTCGAGCGCGCCGAGCGGCGTCCCCAACGCCGACGACACGTCGATCGAACGGGTCCACGTACAGGCCGTCCGGAGCGACGGGCAGTTCTACGTTCGTCTGCAGTGGGACGATCCGACGCGCAACGTGAGCGCGGAGTCGATGGGGCAGTTCACCGACGCCGTCGCCGTCCAGTTCCCGGTAGACACGAGTTCACGCCCACCCATCGCCATGGGCGGGCAGGACAACCGGGTGAACGTCTGGTACTGGAACGGCGGAACGGGCACGCAGGAGCTACTCGCGGGCGGCGCCGGGACGACGACCCCTTTCTCCAGCCCCACGGTCGACGCGAACGGGACCTACGACAACGGGACGTGGACCGTCGTCTACACGCGCGACATCGAGACGGAGGCGGCCAATCGGACCGATCTCGACTCGACCGACACGCTCGATGTCGCCTTCGCGGTGTGGAACGGCGGCAACGGCGAGCGGGCCGGCCGGAAAGCGGTCAGCGAGTGGCACTACTTCCTCACCGGAACGGGAGCGCAGGGGCCGCCTTATCAGACGCTCCTGTGGACCGTCGCGGGCGTCGCCATCGTCGCCGTCGTCGGCGTGACGGCCTTCGGCGTCCTCCGGGCGCGCGGTGGGGGTGAGAACTGATGGCGACGGTCGACGACGCCCTCGACGACGACGATATCGACCTCGACGCCGCCGCACGCGGAACCGTGTTCAGGACGCTCGCACAGGCGTTCCGACATCCGACCCCCGAGTTCCACAGCCTCGCGGCGAGCGGGCAGTTGGGAGCGGAGCTGGCGCGGTGTCTCGACCGGACGACACTCGACGTGTCGGCGCCGGACTTGCGGACCGACGACGACCACGAGATGCTGGCGGCCCGGTACAACGACCTGTTCGAACTGGGGTACAGCGAGTATACGGATCGGACGGACGGCTCGCTGGCGTCGGAGGGACCGCCGGTCCCGCTGTACGAGTCGAAGTACCGCCCCGATCAGTCGTGGAACGACGTGAATCTCGACCTGGCACGGGCGTACGACCACTACGGTCTCGAAATCGACGACGACGACCGCGACAACCACGACGCGCTCCGATACGAACTGGAGTTCGCGGGGTATCTGGCCCGCCGGGAGGCGGCGGTCGACCGGACGGCTGCGGCCGCGAGACTCGACTTCCACGACCGACACCTCGGCCACGCGGCGGCGGGTGTCGCCGACCGTCTCGCCGACGAACCCGGGACGGATATCTACGGTGACTTCGGGGACCTGCTCGAAGCGTTCGTCCGCGCGGACCGCAACGACCTCGCGGTCCGACTGGAGGGGGACGAATGACGGCCACGCGCGTCGGGCGGCGCTGGGAGGCACCGCTTCCGGCGAGGCGTCGGCACGCGGTCGTCGCCGTCGCGGCGCTGGCGGTCCTCGTTCGGACGCTGATAGCGGTGCTCGCCAACGCGCCGGTCGAGGTCGGAACGGCGGGTGTCGGCGTCGAGGCGCTCCTCGGCTTCTCGACGGCCGTGACGGCGCTCGCGGTCGTCGCCCTGGCGCTGACAGCCGACGATCCGGCGACCGGCGTCGGCCTCCTGTTCGTCGGCGTGTTCGGCCTGCTGTCGCTCGCGACGGGAGCAATCGCCCTCCCTGCCGCCGTCGCCGTCGGCGCGGGCACGGCCGCGGTCATCGTCGCTGGCTGGCGGTCGCTAGCGCCCGTCCCCGGCGCCGCTCTCGGCGTCCTCCTCGCGGCGCTGACGGTCGGCCTGGCGAGCGGCGTCGGCGGGTGGGTGACGCTCCGCTCGGCGGCGTCGACGCTGGCGCTCGGCGGCGTCGCCGTCACGCCCGTCTTCGCAGCGACGACCGGACGGGCCGCCCTCGCGGGCGTGCTCACGTTCGGCGCCGTCGTCGCCGTCGGCCTCGCGCACCCGTTCGTCGCCGGCGCCGTGACGCTCGTCGGCGGCGGCGTCGTCGGCACGTCGCTGCCGGTCGTCGCGTTCGCCGCCGCGGGCGCGGTGACGACGGCGAGCGCTGCCGGCCGGCACCGCGAATGGCTCCTCCTCGGGGGCGTGGCGCTTCTCGCTCTCACCGGCGTGCCCGCAACGCTCGGCCGCGCCGTCCCCTTCGCACTCGGTGTCGCGACGCTGACGCTCCGAGAGGTGAGTCGATGACCTGTCGCGACGACGACTGCGGCTGCAGCGATGACGAGGGAGACGACGAGTTCCAGAAGCACCTGGAGGAGGAGCCGGACCCACAACTCGATCCGGCGAAGAGCCCGGGCATCGGGAGCGACATCGAGGCCCTGGAGGACATCGAGGTGAGTCGCGAGGACGTGACCATCGGCGAGGCGGACCCGGCTGAACTCGCGGCGGCCGATACGGAACCCGTCGCGGGCGACGGGCCGGCGTCGTTGCTCGCCGATCTCGGCGCGGACGATCCGGTGGACCGGCGGCGTGCCGCCCTCGCGCTGAAAGACGAGGCGACGACCGACGCCGTCGTCGCCGGCCTCGCGCGGGCGGCGACGCGAGACGACGACGCCGACGTGCGGCAGTTCGCGGTGGAGGCGTTGGCCGCTCACGGTGGGGCACGCGCCGACGCCGAGGCGGCGACGACGAGCGCCGCCGACGAACGCGCTGCCGCCGTCGCCGTCCGCCTCCTCGACGACTCGGACCCCTGGGTGCGGGCCGAGGCCGTCGTCGCCCTCGACAACGTCGACCGGGCGGCACACGAGGCGGACATCGAGGCCGCCGTCGACGACGACCACCACGCGGTGCGCCGGAACGCCGCCATCTCGCTGTTCAAGTTGCGCGGCGAAGCCATGGAGGCGCGCCTGCTCGACCTCTCCGACGACGACAGCGAACGCGTCCGCGAGTGGGCGGCACACATGCTCGGCGGCGTCGACTCGGATCGGGCCCGGACACGACTGCGCGACTTGACGGACGACCCCGCGACCGTGGTTCGACAGACTGCCGAGCGTGCCCTGGAGGCGGAGCCCGACCGGTTCCGCCGCCAGTTCGGCGCGCTGGAGAACGACGCTCGCCTGCTGCCCGGCGAGGACCGACTCAATCGGATGCCCGATCTATGACCGACACGACCGACACACAGTCCGACGCACAGCCCGACGACGAACTCACCGACCGCGTGGAGGCGGCGCTCCGGGCGGTCCGCGACCCGGCGGCCGACCTCTCCGTCTTCGAGGCGGGGTTCGTCGAAGACGTGACGGTAACCGACGGCGAGGTACGGATCGACGCCGACCTGCACGCCCTCGACGCCGACACTGGACAGGGCGTGATCGACGCCATGTTGCGCGCCGTCGACGACGTGGCGGGCGTCGAGGGCGTCCACGTCGAGCGCGCGGCGCCGTCGGCCGAGGGGCGATCGAGCGTCGCCGCGTTCGATCACGTGATCGCCGTCGCCAGCGCGAAAGGCGGCGTCGGCAAGTCGACCGTCGCGGCCCACCTCGCCTGCGCGCTCGCGGCGGAGCACGAGGTGGCGCTGTTCGACGCGGACATCCACGGGCCGAACGTCCCGGCGCTGGTCGATGCGACGGGGCCGATCCACGCGACCGACGCGGGCGACCCCATGCCCGTCCGGCGGCGCGGGATGGACGTGATGAGCGTCGGCCTGATGGAGGACGGCGCCCCCCTCGCGTGGCGTGGCGCGATGGCCCACGACGCGCTCTCCGACCTCTTCGAGAACACCGCGTGGGAGAACGACGACGTGCTGGTGATCGATCTGCCGCCCGGCACCGGCGACGTGGTCCTCACCACGTTACAGGACGTACGCGTCGACGGCGTGGTCGTCGTCACGACGCCCTTCCACGCCGCCGTCAGCGACACCGGGCGGACCGTCGAACTGTTTCGCGACAACGACGTGCCCGTCCTCGGCGCCGTCGTCAACATGGCGGAGTACGTCTGTGACTGCTGTGGCGAGCCGAACGACCTGTTCGACGGGGCGGTCGACGGCCTCGACGCGCCGGTGCTCGCGGAACTACCCTTCACGCGGGAGTTGCAGGGGACGCCCGCGCCCGGCGACGTGCCGGTCGCCGTCGCGGACCTGGGCGAGCGCGTCCGGGCGGCGCTGGCCGAGGCTGGGACGGTCGACGCCCCCGCCGACGCCGTCGACATCCGTGGGCGACCGCCCGACGAGCGCAAGGAGCGCGTCCGGGAGCGGTTCGAGTCGCTCGATGTGGGCGCCGAGTTCGTCCTCGTCAGCGACCGCGACCCGACCCCGGTCGGCAACTTCCTGAGTCGGCTGGCGGAGCGGCCACGCGACGACTTCGACATCGAGGTGCGGCGCGAGACGCCCGACGACTGGGTGCTGGAGACGGTGAAGCCGTAGCGGGTCGACGGGCTTTATTCGTCTGCTGTCCCTATCCACCCCCATGCGCGCAGTTCGATACCACGAACACGGCGGGAGTGCGGTACTGCAAGTCGACGACGTCGAGCGGCCGGCCCCGGCCGACGACGAAGTGCTGGTCGAGGTGGCGGCCGCGGGCATCAACCCCGTGGACACCTACTTCCGGGAGGGGGCGTACCAGCCGTTCACGCTCCCGATGGTCCCCGGCGTCGACGCCGCGGGCGAGGCCGTCGCGGTGGGATCGGCCGTTACGGGCGTCGACGAGGGCGACGCCGTGGTTGCCACGGGATTGAGCAAGGACCACTACGGCGCCTGTGCGGAGTACGTCGCCGTTCCGAGCGACCGCATCGCCCGCCTGCCGGCTGGTGTCGACCTCGTCGAAGCGGGGGGTGCGGGCGTCGCCGCGGTGACGGCGTGGCGGGCACTGGTCGACCACGCCGGCCTCGAACTCGCAGAGACGGCGCTGATCCACGGCGGGAGCGGCGGTGTCGGCCACGCCGCCGTACAGATCGCAGCAGCCACCGGTGCGCGAGTCGTCACCACCGCCGCCGCTGAGTATCACGACCGCCTCGAGGCGCTCGGGGCCGACGCCGTGTTCGACTACGCCCGCGACGACCTCCGGGACGCGGTCACCGAGGCGAGCGCGGGCGGCCCGGACGTGATCCTCGACCACCGCCTCGACGACTACCTGCAGTTCGACGCCGACGTGGCCGCGCACGACGGCCGCATCGTCGGTATCGGCGAGAACGACCCCGCCATCGCATTCACGAACGACGGCGTCGCCCGCGGCAAGGACCTCACGTACCAGTTCATGAGCATGTTCAACACGCCGGATCTGAGCGGGCCACTGGAACGGGTCGCCTCCCTCATGGGGACCGGCGACCTCGAAATCGAGGTGGCGCGCACGTACGATCTGGACGAGGTGGCGGTCGCCCACGACGACGTGATGGCCGACAGCTTCCTCGGGAAACTCGTCGTGACGCCCTAAGCTTCGCCGTAGACGGGGACGGCGGCGCCGCTCGTCACCTCGGCGGCGTCCGAACAGAGGAACAGAACGACGTCGGCGATGTCGGCGGGGTCGACCCACGAGTCGTCGGGTGTCATCATCTCGCGGTTCATCGGCGTGTCGATCACGCTCGGCATGACGGAGTTGGCCCGAACCGTCCCCAGATTCTCTTCAGCGATGGTTTCGGTCAAGATGCGGACGCCAGCCTTGCTCGCGCGGTAGACGCCGTCGCCCTCGCCGCCTTCGAGCGACGAGCGCGATGACACCGAGACGATAGCACCCTCCGTCTCCCGGAGGTGTGGCAGGGCGTGTTTCGACGCCAGAAACATCGTCTTCAGGTTGACGTCGAAGAGAGCGTCGAACAGGCCGGCCTCGGTCTCGTGGATCGGATCACCACCACGCCACGTGCCCGCGACGTTGGCCAGGTAGTCGATCCGGCCGTGGTCGTCGACGACTGCCTCGACGACCCGTTCGACATCGCGCTCGTCGGTGAAATCGCCCTCGTAGTACGCGATCGTCCCCGGATCGACGAGCGCGTCGTCGTCCTCGGGGGCGACGATGTCGGTGCCACAGACCGTCGCGCCCGCGGCGTCGAACGCGGCGGCGACGGCACTTCCGAGCGCGCCGCAAGCCCCCGTCACGAGCGCTACGTCACCAGTGTAGTCGAATGTAACGTCCATGCCCGTGCAACGGGGCGGCTGCCGCATAAGAATACGCCCCCGAAGCGCAGCGGTGCCGACGCGACGATCCCGTCAGTTGTTTCAACGTGGGAACACAACTCCGTCGGTGGTGACTCACCGGTACGTCGCGAACGAGCGGGGCCAACGAAGTGGAGAACACAACGGCACTGTCGACACCCTGCGCGGTGAGCTCGACCGGCGGGATCTCCCCGACCACGTCGCGCTCTTCTATCGCACGCCACAGGTGCAACGCAAGGTCGCGAGTACGTTCGTCAAACACGGGCTCCAGACCGACAACCGCTGTCTCTACTTCACCGACACCAACACCCGGGAGACGATCGAGCGCGCGTTCCGGTCGGGAGATATCGACGTCGAGGCCCGGATGGACGCGGGGGATCTGGTGATTCGAAGCGGCACCGACGCGTACCACGAGGCGGGATTCGACCCAGATCAGTTGATCACGCTCCTCGCCGAGGCGGGTCGGGAGAGCGTCGACGCGGGGTACGAGGGCCTCTGGGTCGCGGGCGAGCTCTCGTGGTGTTTCCACACCGACCTCACCTACGACCACGTGGTCGACTTCGAGGCCGACTTCGACGCCGCCTGCCCCGACCTCTCCATCACGGCGCTGTGTCAGTACGATCTGAACCGCTTCAACGACGAATCGGTCGCCAAGGCGCTGTGGACACACGAGCGGATCATCTACCAGTACAGCCTCTGTGACAATCCACACTACATCCCGCCCGAGGAGTATCGCGACGAGATCAGACGACCGCTGAACGCGCGTCTCATGCTGGATCAGATGCACAGTCTCTCCCACGCACGCACCCAGATCGAACAGCGTGAGCAACGACTGGCGGTCGTCAACCGCATCCTCCGTCACAACATCCGCAACGATCTGAACGTCGTCCGTGGCGTCCTGAACCAGCTCGATGACGCCGACTGCGCGGACGATGCCGATCGAGCGATGATCGAGACGGCGGTCGATCACGTCGACGATATCGTCACGATCGCCGACAAGGCCCGCTACGTCGAGCGCACGATCAGCGAGTCGACGGTACAGCACACGAGGCTCGCCCCGTTCGTCGCCGATGCGATCGACCGAGTGGCGTCGACCCATCCGGACGCGGAGTGCAGCGTCGACGGCGAGGACGACGTATCGGTGGTCGCGGACACGAATCTGGACACCGCACTCTTTGAACTCCTCGCGTACGCGATCCGAGAGCAGGAGGCCGACCCGCCACGACTCTCGCTGACCGTTTCGGACCGGCCACCCGAGCGGGTGCAGATCGAGATCCGGTATCCCGGCCCGCCGGTGTCGAAAAACGACCGGCAGGTGCTGAACAGCGGTGCCGAAACACAGCTGCGACACTGCCGCGGACTCGGACTGTGGCTCGCGAAGTGGATCGTCGCGAACGCACACGGTAAGCTCGAATTCCCCCGGTCCGACGAGCCACAGATGTGCATCGAACTGCATCGCCGCCTCAGCTGAATTCGGGTGTGAGCATGTCTCACACTCCCGAGACACACGGTCACTGCCGTATCGTGAGCCTTTTTTCCCGGCTGGGGATACTCCCGGCTCATGGCACAGCAACAACGAGAGACGTGGACGACGCGGATGGGCTTCATCCTCGCGGCCGTCGGGAGCGCCGTCGGTCTGGGCAACATCTGGCAGTTCCCGTTCCAGACGGGCGCGAACGGCGGTGCGGCGTTCATCGTCGTCTACCTCCTCGCCGTCTTCCTGATCGGGTTCCCCGCGATGCTCTCGGAGTTCGTGATCGGTCGTCGCGCGGAGCGTAATCCAATCGACGCCTTCGCTCGCCTGGGCCACCGCAACTGGCGAGTCGTCGGCGCCCTCGGGACGCTCGCCGCGTTCTGGATTCTCTCCTTTTATAGTGTCGTCGGTGGCTGGGTGATCCGCTACGTGATCGGAAGCCTCCGTGGCGCCTACTTCAGCGGGTCCGAAGCCTACTTCGGCGCCATCTCGGCCGGCCCCGAAGCGGTCGGCTTCCACGCCCTCTTTATGGGTCTGACCGTCGGCGTCGTCGCCTTCGGAGTCACCGACGGTATCGAGCGCTCGACGAAGCTGATGGTCCCGAGTATCGTTCTCTTGCTCGGTGGACTGGCCGTCTGGGCCGGGACGCTCCCCGGTGGCGCCGCCGGCTACACCTACTACCTCTCGCCCGACATCGGCGCGCTGGTCGCCAACCTCGGAACCATCCTTCCCGCGGCGGTGGGACAGGCCTTCTTTACGCTCTCTTTGGGCATGGGGGCGATGATCACCTACGCCTCCTATCTCGGCCGCGACGACTCGCTCCCGGCCGACGGCGCGACGATCGTCGTTCTCAACACGTTCGTCGGGCTGTTGGCCGGGCTGGTGGTCTTCCCCATCCTCTTCTCGCTGGGCGTCGAGCCCGGGAGTGGCGGCCTCGGTGCCGCGTTCATCACGCTGGCGGGGGCGTTCGCACAGCTGCCCGCCGGGCGACTTCTCGGGGTCGCGTTCTTCCTCGTCCTCCTCCTCGCGGCGCTCTCCTCCGCCATCAGCCTGCTGGAGGTAGTCACGTCGTATCTCGTCGACAACACGCGTCGGTCGCGGTCGACACTCGCCGTCGCTCTCGGCCTCGCCATCTTCGTCCTCGGCGTGCCCAGCGCGTTCGGCCTGTCGATCCTCGGGTGGTACAACGCCATCGCGTACAACCTCCTGCTCCCCCTCTCGGTGCTCGCGCTCCTCCTGTTCGTCGGGTGGGTCGACGCCGACGACGGGGTCGCCGAACTGCGGCGCGGCACTGGTCTGAGCGAGTCCGGCGCGCTCGCGTGGCTCTGGTTCGTTCGGACGGTTGTTCCCCTCGGCGTGCTGGTGACGCTCCTGCTCGGCCTGCAGACCCTCGCCGTCGACGCGGGCCTGCTCGCCGAGGCCGTCGTGTAGGCGTTCCGAAAGACCGCCTCAGACTCGAAACCCACTTGACGCGCGTTCGCCGACCCTCCACTGATGACACGAGAGACGTGGGCGACGCGCACGGGCTTCATCCTCGCCGCCGCCGGGAGCGCCGTCGGTCTGGGCAACATCTGGCGGTTTCCGTGGATGACGGCGTCGAACGGCGGGAGCGCCTTTCTGGCCGTCTATCTACTCGTCGTACTGGGCGTCGGCGTGCCCGGCCTCCTCGGCGAGTTCGTCATCGGCCGGCGGGCGCGGCGCAATCCCATGGGCGCGCTCCGCGAGTTGTCCGGGTCGCGGCGCTGGGCCGCCGTCGGCGCCGTCTCCGCGGTGACCGGCGTCGCCCTGCTCTCGTTTTACAGCGTCGTCGGCGGATGGATTCTGCGCTACCTGCTCGTCTCGGTGACCGGTCCCGTGACCGGCGGCGCGGCCTACCTCGCCACGCCGGGCGCCTACTTCGACACCGTCTCCTTCGGCTACGAGGCCGCTGCCTTCCATCTCCTCTTTCTCGCGCTGACCGGTGGCATCGTCCTCGGTGGCGTCCGCCGCGGCATCGAACTCGGGACGAAAGTGATGGTGCCCGCCGTTCTCGTCCTCCTGCTCGGCATGGCTGGCTGGGTCGTCACGCAACCGGGCGCGGGCGCCGGCTACCAGTTCTTCCTCGGATTCGACCTCGCGACCCTGCGGGCGAACTTCTTCGCCGTTCTCGGCCCGGCCGCGGGGCAGGCGCTCTTTACCCTCTCGGTCGGCGCCGGCACGATGGTCACCTACGCCTCCTATCTCGGCGAGGATCGCTCGCTCCCCTTCGACGGGGCGGTCATCGCCCTCCTCAACACCGGCGTCGGCGTCCTCGCCGGCCTCGTGGTCTTTCCGCTGCTGTTCTCACAGGGCGTCGACCCCGGCACCGGCGGCCCGGGCGCCCTCTTCGTCGGCATCGCCGGCGCGTTCGCCGCCCTACCCGGCGGAAATCTCCTCGCGATCGGCTTTTTCGGCGTCGTCACCCTCGCCGCGCTGTCGAGTTCGATCAGCATGCTCGAAATTCCAGTCGCCGTCCTCGTCGACGAGGGCGGCTGGTCGCGGCGGAAAGCGGTGGGCGTCCTACTCGCTCTCGTCGCCGTCACTGGCACCGTGACCGCTGTCCGACCGGCTCTGTTCGACTTCGTCGCCGGCACCCTCGTCGACCTGTTGCTCACCGGCGGCCTCCTCGCTTTCCTCCTCTTTGCGGGCTGGGTGCTCCGGCGAGAGGCGGTCGACGAGTACGTCGCCGGTGCCGGCCCGGTCGCGGCCCGTCTCGCGACGCCGTGGCTGCTGGCCGTCGGCGTCGTCATCCCCATCTTCCTCGTGTTCACGCTCCTGACGACGGCAGGCGTCGACGCCCGGGTCGGGTTCTGGCCGACGGTTGGTGCCGCCGTCGCCGTCGTCGCCGCCGTCCTCGTCGGCCTGCGGCGGCAGGCGGTGGCCTGAGACGGATCGGCGGCGAGTCGCTCCGTGTGAACGGTCGCGGGCGGCGGAATCCTTTTGCCGGTCCTCGAACCTTGTTAGTGGACGATGATAGGTGGTCGGCCATGACCATGGAGGACCG